>UMBS01039622.1_pt1 | contig 11124 bp, 13 predicted proteins | sample 1964031 | NCBI WGS metagenome assembly UMBS01 (sample SAMEA4835948, study PRJEB28245) | human gut metagenome | biome: gut microbiome; material: fecal sample | place: Denmark | collected 2008 | reverse complement strand
TGACCCACTTATCTAATCTAGTTAAAGAAAAATGGAGTCAAGTTGATATTTTCTTAAAGCAACGTACTGATTTGATTCCAAATATTGTAGAATCTGTTAAAGGTTTCACTGGACATGAAAAATCGACATTAACTAATATCACTAAAGCTAGAAATCAAGTTATCAAAGCTACTACTAAAGAAGAAGAAATTGAAGCTAATAAAAATTTGAGTAATGCCATAAATAAACTATTATTTTTACAAGAAGATTATCCAGAATTAAAAGCTAATACAAACTTTATGAATTTACAAGAAAATTTAAAAGAAATAGAAAATAATATTTCATATGCTAGACAAATTTATAATAAGGCTGTTTTAAAATATAAAAATAAGCTAGAAATGTTTCCATCAAATATAATTGCTGATATATTTAATTTCAAACCAGAATTATTCTTTACTATAGATAGTGATGATAGAGAAAATCCTAATATAAATTTTAATGAAAAATAGTATTATCATCCAAAAATACTATTTTTTCTTACAAAAGATTAAGTAATAAACTTGTCTAAATTTTATATATCCTATATATTAAATACCAATTAAAAATTATAAATAGTTCTGAAAGAAAGTTAAAGAGAAAATAGAACAAATAAATAGTTTAAGGAAGTTATGTTAAAATTAATTTATAAAATTATTCTTTCTATATGATAAAATAGAAAAAAGAAAGACATGTTATGACAATGAAAGATTGGATTAATATAGAAAAACTACTTGATAATTCTAAAAATATATACGTAAAAAAACGGTAGAAAATCAGAAAATAAATATGAAAAATATAGAGTGATCAAAGAACAAAAATATATTTCTTCTATGATGAGCTTTATAATAAATATCTAAGCGAAAGAAAAGGAGATAAAGAAAATGGTTAAAAACTATAAAGTAATAACGTTGTGTGGTTCTACTAGATTTAAAGATGAATTTTTAAAGGTTCAAAAAGATTTAACATTACAAGGAAATATTGTGATTTCTGTAGGATTGTTTGGACATTCTGGAGATTCTGAGGTTTGGGAAAATATGGGTGAAGGAACTTTAACTAAAACAAAGGAAATGTTAGATGATATGCATAAAAGAAAAATAGATATGGCTGATGAGATTTTTGTTATAAATGTAGATGGATATATTGGTGAGAGTACAAAGTCAGAAATTGAATATGCAAAATCTCTTGGTAAGAAAGTAAATTATTTAGAAGATAAATAATTTATAGTAATAAAGAAAATAAAAACAAGAATAATAAAGTTAATAAGAAAATAAATATAGATAAAGAAAATTGGATTATAACTGAAAATAATTACGAAGCAATTATAAGTAAAGAAATATTTGATAAAGTACAAGATATTTTTGGATAATTATGTTACTAGAACAAATAAGAAGGGGAATTTGGATACATTATCAGGTTTTATAAAATGTAAGGATTGTAAAGGTAAAATGTGTTTAAAATTTGGAAAAAAATAAATCATGTTATTATTGTAATAACTACTTTAATAAAAAATATACAAGTTATTCAATTGAAAAAACAAAACTTGAAAGAACGATACTAGAAAAATTAAAAGTAGATGAGATAGCAAGAAATTATTTATACGAAAAAGTAAATGTTATTTATATAAATAATGACAAAACAATAAGCATTGATTATAAATGAAAAAAGAACTGTTATAATTAATAAGAATTTTAATTTAAAAACAAGGAAGTGAAATTTATGGAAAATAATAATCAAGAGGTGTTTCATAAGACAAATATCAACTGGTATATACCGACTTATGGAAAACTTCTTTCAAAGGTTTATAAATAAAGCTTTGAAATTGGATTTCTTTTTACATTTTATCGATAAAAAATAATTAAAAATACAAACCAATAAGGGTAATTACGACTTATGGAAAACTAATATTTCAGACAAAGGAGATGATAAAATTGGCAAAGGATTTAATAATAAGAAGTAGTACTGAAGAATTTATAACATTTAAACTTCAGGAAAAGGATAAAGACATTCAAGTTAGATATGAAAATGAGACTTTATGGATGACCCAAAAAGCTATGGCAGAATTATTTGATGTTGAACAGCCTGCAATAGCAAAGCATCTTATAAATATATATAATGAGAAAGAATTAGATAAAAATTCAACTTATTCCAAAATGGAATTAGTTCAAAAAGAGGGAACTAGAAATGTTAAAAGAAATGTTGAATTTTATAATTTAGATGCTATAATTTCTGTTGGATACAGAGTAAATTCATTAAGAGCTACTCAATTTAGAAGGTGGGCAACAAATGTATTAAAAACTTTTACTATTCAAGGATATGTATTAGACAAAGAAAGAATGAAAAATGGTTCTTTCATCGATAAAGATTATTTTGAAAAATTATTAGAAGAAATTAGAGAAATAAGGTTATCAGAAAGGAGATTTTATCAAAAAGTAACAGATATATATGCTACAAGTATTGATTATGATCCTAAATCTCCAATATCAATTGAATTTTTTGAAAAAGTACAAAACAAAATGCATTATGCAGTATCTAGAAAGACTGCTGCAGAAATTATTTATGATAGAGTAAACTCAGAAAAAGAACATATGGGCTTGACTTCTTGGAAAAATTCTCCTAATGGTAAAATAATGGAATCTGATGTTATAATTGCTAAAAATTATTTATCTAAAGATGAATTACAAGATTTGGAAGGTATAGTTAGTGCGTTTTTAGAAATTGCAGAAAATAGAGCAAGAAGACATATTCCAATGACAATGGAAGACTGGGCAAATAGAATTGATAAATTTTTACTTGCAGATGATAGAGATATATTAAAAGATGCTGGAAAAATATCACATGAGATTGCTTGTGATAAAGCATTAACAGAATTTGAAAAATATAGAATAAAACAAGACAAATTATATAAGTCGGATTTTGATTTATTGATGGAAGAATCAGAAATTTATTTAAAGGGTGATGAAAATGAGTAATGAAGAAAAAAGTTTTTCTAAGACTTCGATTAACTGGGTAATACCGACTTTAATTAACTTCCAAGCAAACCTTTATTTATAAAGGTTTATATATAAAAACTATTTACATTATATTTAGAAAAATCGTGGAAAAATAAATTAATATTGAGGTAATTCCACCTTAAGTTAACTTTTAAAAAGAAAGGAGAAGATTATGCCAGAAAATGATTTAATAATATATAAAAATAGTGATGGCGATATTATAGTAGATGCTATATACAAAGATGAAACATTATGGCTATCGCAAAAAGGAATGTCTAAGGTATTTGAAGTAGGCGTTCCAGCAATATCTAAACATTTAAAAAACATATTTGAAGAAAATGAATTAGATAAAAATTCAGTTGTTTCCAAAATGGAAATAACTGCTGATGATGGCAAAAACTATAATACAGAAGTATATAGTTTAGATGCAATAATAGCGGTAGGTTATAGAGTAAATTCAAAAAAAGCAACAGAGTTTAGAATATGGGCTACTAAAATATTAAAAGAATATATGATAAAGGGATTTGCTTTAAATGATGAAAGATTTATAAAAGGAAATAAATATGACTCTAAATATTTTGATGAATTACTAGAACGTATTAAAACAATTAGAGTTAGTGAAAGAATGTCTTATCAAAAAATTACAGATTTATTTATAGCAACTTCAACTGATTATAATCCGAAGTCAGAAGAGGCATATACTTTTTTTAAAATAGTTCAAAATAAACTTCATTATGCAATTTCTGGACATACTGCAGCTGAACTAATATATAGTAGAGCTAATTCAGAAAAAGAACATATGGGACTTACTAATTGGAAAAATTCTCCTGATGGTTTAATATATAAATATGATGTAGGTATTGCTAAAAATTATTTAAATAAAGAAGAACTAGAAAAACTAAATGATTTAACAAATATATTTTTAGTATTTGCAGAAGATGAAGCAAAAGAAAGACATGTTATGACAATGAAAGATTGGATAAATGCAACAGATGATTTATTAAAATTTAGAAGAAAAGAAGTGTTACAAAATAGTGGCAATATATCTCATAAACAAGCAGTAGAAAAAGCAGAAAACGAATATGAGAAATATAGAGTAATGCAAGATCAAAAATATATATCTTCAATGGATGAATTTTATAATAAATATTTAGAAGAAAATAAAAGTGATAAAGAATGAAATCTTATGATAATACAATAAAATATTATGAATTACTAATGTTTTATGAAGATACATCTATTTATCAAAAATATTCGTTGCCAGAAGGTTTTCATTTTGAATTTTATAAAAATGGAGATATGAATGATTGGATAAATATTCATATTGAAAGTGGAGAATTTTGTGCTATTGAAGAAGGAATAAATATATTTCATGATTTTTACGACTCATTCATTAACGAATTAGACAAAAGATGTATATTTATAGTTGATGATATAACAAATGAAAAAGTTGGTACTGCTACAATATCATTATTAAGTGAAAAAGAATATGGATATAATGGTGCAGTTGATTGGGTAGCAATAAAAAGAGATTATCAAGGTAGAAAATTATCTCGACCATTGATTACAAAAATATTAGAGATTGCAGTAAATTTAGGTCACAAAGGTATTGTTTTGCATACTCAAACTACTACCTGGTTAGCGGCAAAATTGTACCTAAATTTTGGATTTAATATTTTAAATAAGGAAGAAAAGATTGGATGGAGTATTTTAAAAACTTTAACAAATCATTCAAAATTAGGTGAATACGAAGTATTAGAAAAAGAAGATATATATGATAAAAGGAATATAGAAATAGAATTACAATTAAAACAAATATTTAAAAATAGTAATTTTAATTATTCTGTATGGTATAAAAATGGATTACACAATGTGTATGTTTATTATGAATATAATATTTATGAGTATGAATATTTTGAAGAAAAAGATAAAATTAGATTGGTAGAAGTTAAAAATAAAAAGTATAAAAGATAGGAAGTAAGCAAAAATGAGTAATGAAAAAAAGTTTATCAAAAGCCGTTATTAACTGGGTAATGGAGACATAAGAAAAACTTACTTTAAATCCTTATAAATGAAGGAAAAAATCTTAAATTCTTTTTACATATTTATGATAGTTTTTTATGAAAATTATTAAAAATATAGGGTAATGGAAGAACATGAAAAACTTTACTCTAGAAAATTATACAATTAATAGAAATGGAGGTAGCAATGAAGATAATTGAAAATAAATATTCTAACAATACTTTTGAAAATATAAAACATATTGATGATTATGGAAATGAATATTGGTATGCACGTGAATTACAAAAAGTATTGGAATACAAGGATTGGAGAAATTTTCAAAAAGTAATAGATAAAGCGGTTTTATCAGCCAATAATAGTGTTTCAAATGAAGAAAATTGGATTGTTGAGGTCAACAAGCCAATAAAAACTGGAAAAGGAAAAGAAGAATTTATTAAAGATTATAAACTATCAAGATACATATGCTATTTGATAGTGCAAAATGCTGATCCAAATAAAGAAGTTGTTGCCTTAGGACAAAATTATTTTGCTATTCAAACTAGAAAACAAGAAATAACTGAACAGGAATATGATTCTTTATCAGATGATGAAAAACGATTTTATCAAAGAAAATTAACAAAACAAGGTAATTACACACTTCAAAAAGTTGCTTCAGCTGCAGGTGTTAAAAATATGGCTGAATTTCATAATGCAGGATATAAAGGATTATATAACGGCGAAACTGCTGATGATATTTTTAAAAGAAAAAAATTACGTTATAGAGAAGATATTTTAGATAATATGAATGAAGATGAGTTAGTGGCTAATTTATTTAGAATTAACCAAACTAAGCAAAGACTTATACGAGATAATGTGCAAGGAGAAAAAGAAGCAAAAGATGTACATTATGAAGTTGGTAAAAAAGTTAGAAAAGCAATTGCAGATATTGGTGGAATGATGCCTGAAGTTATATGTGCAAAATGACACAAAATAAAAATATTCAAGATTTACCTTATTTTAAGGCATTTAAGGATAAGAAAACTATTAAGTTAAAATCAAATACTAACAAAGAATATGATAACAATATAATAGTTATAATATCTATATTAAATTAAAAGATTAGTCGTGTTCTAAAATTATATGATTTAGAATAATAGTAATTTAAGATAAAATAAAAAAATTGATTTAGTTGCAATGGATATGTTTTAAAAGACATATCTTTTTTTTGTGTTTAAAGAAAGGAGAAACGATAATATGAATTTAAATTATGCAATATTTAGAAGTGAGCCAATTATGACTATAAATGATTTAGCACAAATTGGATCACATAATAAAAGAGAAAAGAAAGCTTATAATTCAAATCCAGATATAGATGTAGAAAGAAGTAAAGATAATATAGAACTAGTCCCATTATCAGATAAATATGTTAAGGGGTTTTATAATGTTGTTAAAGATTATAGAAAAGAACACGAAGAAAGAATGAAAACTGAACGAGAGGATAGAAAAAAGACATTTAAACAAATGCTAGATAAATCAAATAATGTTGTTGCTGATGAATTATTATTTACTGCTACTAATGAATTCTTTAAAGATATGACAAGAGATGATATTAAAGATTGGGCTGATACTTGTATGGAATTTGTTTATAAAGATTTAGGTTATACAAAAGAACAAGTTTTACACGCAACTGTCCATTTAGATGAAAAAACGCCACACATTCATTGCGTAGTAATTCCATTGGTTAAGAAGTTTGATAAAAGAACTAGTACTGAAAGATACACTATTTCTAAAAAACAATATATCAAAGATAAAATACATTTATCAGAATTACAAGATAAATATCATAAAAGATTAACTGATAAAGGTTATGATTTAGAAAGAGGTATTAAAGGTAGTGATAGAAAACACATTAAAATTAAAGATTATAAAAAGATAAATAGAAAGTTAGAAGAAAACTTGAATGTTAGGAATAATAGACTTGATAAAGCTATAAATGATTTTGATGAGAAAATGAAAACTACTAAAAATATACCATTTAACAAAAATCAAGTTATAGTTAATAAAGATACTTTTGATACTATGAATAAGATAGTTAAAGAATCTAAAAAAGTAATAGAATTACAACCTAAAATAAAAGAAGTATTTAATGAAATTAATGGGTATGCAAGTGGTTATAAAACTCTTGAAAATGAGAATAGAAATATCAAACGAGAAGTACAAGTATTAGAATATAGAAATAATCAACTTGAAAAGGAAAATAACAAATTAAATGAGAAAATAAAAAGAGTTATCAAAGCAATAAAACAATTCTTTAGAAAACTATTACAAATTAGTGCTGAGCATATTAAAGATTATGCTGAAACAGAAGTTAAACAATACTATGATAATAAAGATTTTAAAATGCTAGATGTAAAAGATGTGGCAAAAGGTACACCAAGAGAAGATGAATTATTTGATTATTCTAATGTTCCAGATCAATATAGAACTATAAGAACACCTTTATATGAAGAAGAATATAATGAAGACTATGAAAATTATGATTATGAAGAAGATTATGATGAAATAGATAAAGATGATGATATGGGGATGAGTTTGTAAATAAGTTAAATTTTTGTAAATATATAGTAAAAAAAATAATAATGTGTTATAATAAACTTGCGAGGAGGTCATAATATGGAAAGAGAAATTAGAATAATGCCAGGTAATAATCTTGAAAGTGCTGTTTATACATTATTAGCAGCAAAAGCAAGAGGAGAACATGTTTATTGTGATTTTAATGGTCATAAATTACATTCAGATACTGTATCTATGGATTCAGCATATATGGAAGTAATGGGTCATACTAAAGCAGAACATGAACAACAAATGAAAGAATGGCGTGAAGAATATGAAAAGAAGGAAAAAATTGCTGAACAAAAAGCAAAAGATAGCATTCCATCTTGGATTGAAAGAGGACAAGCATTAATTTTCCCAGAGAGATACAAAGAATGGGAACAATGTGTTCAAGCACATGCAACAGATTTATATCATGGTATGGATTTAGATTCTGCTTTGGAAATAATGGAAGCATTAGACAAAGGTGCATCAATGGAAGAAGCAAAAAAAATGTTAGATGGTCAAGGTCATTCTGGTATGTCAGCATCAATGGTTAGAAACATGATTTTTTCATTCTCTAGTCAAGGACCAGAATTCTGGGAAGCAACTGCTTATGGAAAAATATCTCCAGAAAACAAACAAATTCTTGAAGCAAAAAAACAAGAAAATAAGCAACTTGCTGAAGCACATGCTAAAACAGACGGATCTAGAAAACATATGTAAGACTTTAATTAGAATTAATTGAAATATATTAATTCTTTTTTAGTAGCAAATTCAGTTTTAAATATAACAATCACAATTATCATTTAATAATAAAGCGAAAATTCAAAAGAAATTACATAACTAATGGATTTTCGCATTTTAAAACTATAACGACGTTATAGTAACCCACTATGATATTGGCAGAGCCAATATCAGTGGGCAAGGGATTTAAACCCCTTTGAACCCCATTTAAGCGACATAACTACAAACTAATCGTAAGTAGTAATGTCGCCTTTTTATTTAAATCAAGTTTAAATAAAAAGAAAAGATACGCACATATATTATCTATATAAATAATAGTATGTGTTGCGTATCTTTTAATTAAAAATAATCTTAATACCCAATCTAACGAAAGGGTAAAAAGATTATTTTTTCTTTTGCTATGCAAAAGTAAGGATGAATAAAATCATTATTAATAATTTTATTCTTTATTATATTCTATAAATTCTCCTGTAAAAGTATTAATTTTATGATTAGATGGTAATTTCATTTTAGGGAATACGCCATAATCATATGCTGGGTATTTTGATTTATCAAACTTTTCAAGATTAGGTCTAATCATTGGAATTAATTCTTTTAATCTATCTAAAATTTCTGTATTAGAAATTTCTTTTTTTTCTATTTGAGCAAGTTCTAATTTATCTATTAAATCAGCAATACCACCTTTAATAGCAAAATCGGTTTTTCTTCTATTTTCTAATTCTTCTAAAATATCAAAATAAAATTGTTCATAGCTTTTAATTTGTTTTTCATAATCTGCTGTTGATCTTCTATCAGTAAAATCTTGTCCCCAATTAATTTCAGTATCAGAATAACCTGCAAGTTCCATTAGTTCTACCATACTTAAATTTAATGTATCAGCGATTCCTTTTAAATATAGAACATTAGGTTTTAATCTTTTACCAGCCTCAATACGAGAAACTTCAGCACAATCCATGTTAGCTCTACGAGCGAGTTCTCTTTGAGAAATACCGATATTTTGTCTTGCATTACCTATTAATTCTCCTAATTTAGTATTCTTTTTTTTCATTAAATACCACCTTTCAATTCGTTCAACTGAAATAAATATAACATAAAATGATGTAAAACTCATCAAATAAATCTTATAGAGAGGAGGAAACTTATGAATGAAGATTAGACATCTAGAGGTAGCAGAAAGTATTTGGAAAGATAAAAGAATTCCAAAAGAAACGAAGTTGATCTACTCATATATTTATACTAAAGGTATGATGCGAATAATAACAGATATAAATATAGGAGAGATACAAAGAGTAGTAAACATCACAAATATTGGTTTGAAAAAAAGTCTTCAAATATTAGAAGAATTAAAATATCTAATATATAAAGAATACTCAAACGGAATGTACACAATAACACTTAACTAGAAAAGTATAAATGAACGCTAGTTATAAGAGGCTCGGTAAGATATTAAGGCTTATATCAGAACCTATCTTATAGGAATATAAGATGAATACAAGTTTGAACTATAACATATTTCAAAGAACAAATAAAAAGAAATATAAAGGGGTTTAGGAAATATGTATGTTATAGCTCAAGATATTACCATAAGGAGAATTTATTCTCCATAGGGAGATTATACTCTTTTTTAGTAGTTTAAACTTGTAGAAATACGAGTTTTTTTAATGTTTAAATCAAACAATGAAAGGAGAATGATATAAAGTGAATGATAAATTTTCAAAATTAAATTATTCAGTTTTAGAAGATAAAAGTTTAAGTGATAAAGATAAGATAGTTTTAAGTATTATATCTTCTTTAACTAATAATAAAGGTTATGCATACGCAACTAATAAATATATATCAGATATTGTAAAATGCACACCTAAAACTATTAGTAAATGTATTAATCATTTAAAGAAATTAAATTATCTTACTATTACTGATCCAAAAAGTTATAAAAGAAAAATGTATTTGACTAGTAAAATAAATTCTATGTAGTATAACAAACTTTTCTAACTAGTTGGAATATAAAGTTTAACAGAATAGATAAATATAATAAACAAATAGAATAGATAAAATATAACTAGTTATTAATAATTAGTTAAATAATTTAGTTATTTATAATTAGTAATATAGATCTAGTTAACGAAAGGAGTTTGATTAATATAGAGAAAAATAAAATTGAAATAATTGGGAAAATAACAAATATATCAGATATTAAATTAGACATAAACAATAAACAGTTTATGTTTTTTGATGTAATGCAAAATGGATTTTATAAAGTTAAATTAAATAAAGATTTAATTAGAACATATAAAAATGTTATTAGATTATCTAATAAAATTTATATTGTTGGTTATCTTAATTCTTACATTAAAGATAAACAAAATATTTATTATATATTTCCTAAAGAAATTAAATTAGTAGATGAAAATAATAATGCACTATATGGAACAGATTATGATGGCGTAGAAGTATTTAATGGTGTTAGATGTGAATCTATAATAGCAACCAAAGAAGAACAAGAAGAAATGAAAAATATGTTAAAAGAATTTGAATAATTAAAATAAACAGAAAGGAATTGAGATTAGTTATGAGGAATTATTATTAAAAAACTAAAGAAAGGGGGAAATTAATTTATGAAAGAAGATGATAACAAAGAAAATAAATTAACACAATTAGAAATAGATAATATCATTGATGAAACAATTAATTTATCTATTTTAACAAGATTATTAAAATTGAATTTAATTGATGAAAAACAATTTTACTTATTAAAAACAAAAAGTTACAGTTCAGT
>UMBS01046024.1_pt1 | contig 11307 bp, 8 predicted proteins | sample 1964031 | NCBI WGS metagenome assembly UMBS01 (sample SAMEA4835948, study PRJEB28245) | human gut metagenome | biome: gut microbiome; material: fecal sample | place: Denmark | collected 2008 | reverse complement strand
AATCATTGTTTCTGAATTAAATATATTTTTACATTCAATTAAATATTTCTCATCATCAAGCATATTTTTATAATTAATGTCAGTTTTATAAATGATTCTATCAGCTATATTATCAACTTTTTCTATATCGTTGTTAGTTGTGGGATACCAATAATATTCTTCTTTTACAAAATCATAGAATAATACATATAATTTAGTAAAATTGTTTTTTATTACTTTTTCTTTTAGATTATCAACTAATTTTTCTAGCATTGTTGCAACTGCTTGTCTAGTTCCAACGCAAAAAATGGCAAGCTGCTTTTCATATTTAGAAGCATAATCTTTTTTTATATATTTTTCTATTAAAGCTTTAGAAGTTTTTATGAGATTATTATCAACACATTCTATAACTAACATATCTATATTTTTTTGAGGAGTTTTATCTTTTTTTAATCTGTTTTTAAATTCGGTTATCACCTCTATTTGCTTATTAGTTATTTCATCTACAATATCACATTCTTTCAACTTAGATATACCATGCCTAGCTCGATTGCTTATATGCGAATATTTAATCAGCAAATTCTTAATTACTTCCTCGATTGGAGCAAATTTATCAGCATCGTGTTCTGATATAAAATTAAAATTCATTTTTAGTTTGCTTATTCTCTTTAACTTATACGCACCTACATTAACATTATTATGTAATATAGAATCTGTAGAGAAAATATTTTTTATTTCAAATTCCTGTTTTATCATGTCATCATTTTTATTTATAACAATTGGATAATTTATTTCAAATTCTTTTTTTATTATTCCAGAATACAGGTTAAATGCCATTAATCCTCCAATTCTTATTGTCTTTTTTAAAATATAATAATCATCATTATAATCTTTCAGCACTTTTTTATTTATTAATTTTATTTTATAATTCTCTACATCTTTAATTGGGTGCATTTTTTTAGAAATTAGACTTCCCTTTTTCAGTTCTGACTTTGCCATGTGATACTTAAATTTTTCATCTTGTATTGAATACTTTATTGTACTTAAATTATCCTTCATAAGATTCCTCCAATCAAAAAAAAGCATATACCATTTTAAAATGGAACACACTCTATTATTTAAATATATTATAGCACTTTTTATATAAAGCTAAAATAGTTTTCTAATTATTTGCATACTTTAATTCTGCTTGTCTAATAACTTGTTCAACTGCTCCTTCTCGTTTTACTGGAGGATAGTTGTACTTAATTAAAAGTCTTCTTATGTTGACTCTAATTCTAGCTCTAGCATCTTCTCTTTTGAATGCATCTAAAGTTAGATTTTCATTAATAATTTCTACTAATTCTTTAGCTATTTGAACTAAAGTTTCATCTTTCATTAATTCTTTAATTTCTGGATCAGCACCTAAAGCATCAAAGAATGCTTTTTCTTCAGAAGACAAATCGTATTCATTTCCTTTTTCTAATTCATCTTCAATTTCTTTCTTTAATTTAATCATTTCTTCAATGATTTTTTCTATATCAGCTATATCAGTTCTTTCATTATAAGCATCTACTATCTTATTAAATTTAGTTGAAAATTTTTCCTGTAATGTTAAGTTTATCTTACCGATATCACTAATAGTTGTTTTAATGGCTCTAGATAGTATCTCAGCAGCTACATTCTTATCTTTTAAATTTCTTAATTTATTAAGCATCGTATCACTTAATAACTCTAAACTATTACCTCTAGATAACTCTCCAAGATTAATTAACTCATCTTCTCTGATAGATTGTTCAAGCATTACTCCAACATTTCTATTTATTTCAGATACATCTAATTTATTTTCATTTGTTATTTTAGATATAAATGATCTAACTGAAATAATAAACAATACTTTGTCCTTATAATTTTGTTCTAATATACCATTACATAGAGTATAAAGATTCTTAGCATCTAAGCTATGCTTCAAAAATCTTTTCTTTTTATCTTCAGAGCTTAATACTAAATTTGCTCCATCTTTAATTAGATTATATTTACCTGTATTATCTAAATCATTAAAGCTAGAATAATCAAATCCATCTAATATTCCATCAATAATTTCAATTTTATCTTTTAGTGCATTTACTAATTCGTTATTATCTACTACCTGTCTTTGATCCCTTGTAGTATATGTTTTTAATGCATCTAATAACCATGCTTTTAATCCTATATAATCAACTATTAATCCAGCAGGTTTTGTTTTATACACACGATTAACTCTTGCAATAGCTTGCATTAAATTATGAGCTTTCATAGGCTTATCTATATACATAACACCTAATCTTGGAACATCAAATCCAGTAAGCCACATATCAACTACAATAGCTATCTTAAACTTCTCATTTGGATCATCAGCTTCATTCTTAAATCTAATCTCTAATTCCTTTTTATCATTCTTTGTACCAATTGCTTTTTGCATTTCTTCAGAATCTTTATTAGATGGAGTGATAATCATATTAACTACATCTTTATAATCAGGTCTTAATTCTAAGAACTTTTGATACATTGTATAAGCAGCTTTTCTTGAATAAGCAACTACCATAGCATGATCTGCTACCATATCTTTTCTTTCTTCAAAGTGACTAATAATGTCTTTAACTATTAATTCTAATCTATCAGGATCTTCTATTACTTGTGATATCTTTGCCATCATTTGCTTAGATTTATTTATAGCGTATGTATCAGCAACACCTTCATCTTCAATAAACTTATAATAGTTATCTATTTCATCTAATATCTTTTGATTTAAGCCAACTCTAGCCATTCTAGATTCATACATAATAGGAACAGTAGAACCATCTAAAATAGCTTGTGTCATATCATAAGTGTCAATTACATCTCCAAATATAGATGATGTAGATTTATCTTTAGTTTCAACTGGAGTTCCAGTAAATCCTATATATATTGCATTAGGTAACGCATTATGAAGATATTTAGCTGTACCAAACTTTTCTTTTGCCTCATTAGTTTCATAATCTATCTTCATAGTAGCTTCTAAACCATAATGAGATCTATGAGCTTCATCTACTAAAACTAAGATATCATCTCTATCACTAAATAAGCCTGTTTCTTCTTCAAACTTTTGTAATGTAGTAAAGAAGATACCACCAGCGATTCTATCTTTTAACATATCATCAAGAGATTGTCTTGATTCAGCTTTTTGTGGTTTTTGTTTTAGATAATAATCACATTTAACAAAAGTTTCGTATAATTGGTTATCTAAGTCATTTCTATCAGTAACCACTACTATAGTAGGATTATTTAACAACTTAATCATATTACCAGAATAGAACACCATACTAAATGATTTTCCTGATCCTTGAGTATGCCATACTATACCTGCTTTACCTGTTTTAACACCATTAGTTACAGTAGAAAGAATAGCTTTCTTTACTCCAAAGTATTGATGATATTGAGCTAATATCTTTTTATCATCACTAAACAAAATATAGTTTTGAATTATGTCTAATAATCTATCTTTTCTAAACATTCCATTAAATAACGTTTCATGAGTAGGCATGTTTTCATATACTTCATCAGTATCTTCTACCTTTTTCCAATCACTAAATCTAGAATATGGGCTTGTGATAGTACCAGCTTTAGCAGTAACTCCATCACTAATAACTAAGAACTGATTATACTTAAAGAGTGTAGGAATATAGACATTTCTATAACCTGTTAATTGAGTATAAGCATCTTCTAATTTAACATCTTCATTAGTTGATGTTTTAAGTTCAATTACCACTAAAGGAATCCCGTTTATAAAGATAATTATATCAGGTCTTTTAGTATCAAATTCAATAATAGTAAATTGTTGAACTGCCTGGAAGTGATTATTATTTATATTATCAAAATCAACTAATTTAACATTTTTATATTGGTATCCAGTATTAGTTTTAATTTGAACAGGTACACCTTCTAATAAATATCTTGTAAATGTCTTATTATCTTCAATAGGATTACCATGTGATAAAGTTTTAATTGTTTTAATAGCTTCTTGTATTTGACTATCATTAAAATCTTTATTGATTCTACATAAATCATCAAATAAAGTAGCGCCCATAAAAACACTATGATAATCTCTATCTATATCATAACCATTTAATCTTTCATAACCTAAACCCTTTAAGATACTTAATGTAGCATCTTCTAATTGTTCTTCATTAAACATTACTTATCACTTCCTTATATTACAAATCACAATTTGTATGATTAAATTTCTATATTATCTAAATCTATTTCACCATTCATTAATTTTGGTAATAATGTATCTCTTAATTGTTCTAAATTCAAGTTTTCTTCACAATTCAAAATTATTTTTTTATATATTGGATTAACTTTCTCATAAAATTTCATTAAATCATCATCTTCTATATTTTGAATAGTTATATTTTCTATATCAGCTGTACTTATATTAGGTTGAGCACTACCGTAACCTTTAGAATTCAATAGATTTTGAAACTCCTGAGATAACAATAAAATATTTAAATATAATTCTTGTTCTTTTGTTATTCCTCTAACTAAACCAACTCGTTGATTAAGATAATAGTGATCAAAACCATATATAAACCCAGTTTTTCCAAGTTCTGCTCCAGTCATTGCAATTGCAACATTACCTTTTTTTATTTTAAATTTATTATCTAATTTATCAATAACTTCATTCTCAGCAAACTGAGAGTTTATAACATCAGCACTTATTTCATTTCGCAAATTTTTTATCTTAATTATTCTATTATTTGTCTTTGTATCCAATAGATCTTTGCTTTTGAATGCATATCCACCCTGAATCTTACCAAATTTGGATAGTGTTACTTCTTCATCAGATTGCATTTCGTTTAAATATTTAATAGCCAATTCATACAAATTATTATTTATCTCATTATTTAATTCAATCCTTTGATCTAGCTTATTCAATACTTCTACAATTTTGTCTTGAATATTCTTACTTGGAATAGGTATTTTTACATTTTTTAAATCATTTATTGTAATTTGACTTTGAGCAGAACCAGAATCTAGATATCTTAAATTCTTTATTTGATAATAATAATAAACATATAATGGATTTATATCTTCATTAACATTGAAGGCGATAGATAAATTTGTAAGAAAACAATCTTCTTTGCAGATTTTTACATCTCCAGTTCCTCCAACACCTCTTGCAACAACTACTATCTCATCTTTATTAACATTTTTTCCATCATAAAATCCTACATATCTGTATCCAGACCATACAGGATAATCTCCAGAATCAGTTATTTTACTCTTATCTGGCATTTTACCATATCTAAAATTAGTAGCTATTTGATTTAATGTTTTATATTCCATTATAATTCTCCTTTCTCTTACAAATCACAATTTGTATAATTATATATCATAACCAATTGCATTAAGGTTTTTCTTTATTTCTTCTTCAAGTTTATGTGATTCTTCAAATTGTTTAGATAATTCAGATGTAATACTTTTCATTTTTTCTTCAAAAGGAATACTATCTTCATTATTATCTTCAACACCTACATATCTACCGGGTGTTAATACATAATCATTGTTTTTTATTTCATCAATAGTAGCTGAATAACAAAACCCTTTTATATCTTCATAGTTGTCATTATTTTGATAGTTATGATATGTATCAGCTATATCTTTTATATCATCAACTGATAATTCCCTTAATCTTCTTGTTACCATTGTTCCTAGATTATTAGCATTTATAAATAAAGTTTTACCTTTTTGTTTCTTATTTCTATTAATAATCCATATAGAGCATGGTACCGTTACTGTATAGAATAAGTTAGTAGGCATAGCTAGAATACAATCTACTAAATCATTTTCAATAAGGTTCTTTCTTATTTCTCCCTCTTGACCACCAGCAGATAAAGATCCATTAGCTAAAATACAAGCCATCTTACCGTTTTGAGATAACTTAGATATCATGTGTTGTAACCAAGCATAGTTAGCATTATTTTTAGGTGCTAAACCATATCTCCATCTAGGATCGTTCTCAACTTTTTCTCTTTCCCATTCCATATTAAATGGTGGATTAGCAAGTATGAAATCAGCTTTTAAGTCTTTATGTAGATCCTCAGTAAAGGTATCAGCTGCATATTTACCTAAATCTCCATACATAGAACGAATAGCTAAATTCATCTTAGCAAGTCTCCATGTGGTAGGATTCTTTTCTTGACCATAAATACCAATATTATAAATATTACCTTGATGTTCTTCTACAAACTTCATTGATTGAACAAACATACCACCAGATCCACAAGCAGGATCATATACTTTTCCTTTATATGGCTCTATACATTCAACCATAGTTCTAACTAAACAAGCAGGAGTATAGAATTCTCCACCTTTTTGTAATTCATTCTTAGCAAATTGTCCTAAGAAATATTCATATATTCTACCAAGTAAATCTTTTTCTTTAGCTTCTTTAGTACCAACTTTAATATTAGTAAATAAATCTAATAATTCTCCAAGATTTACATTTCTCATTGTAGGAGAGTTATAGTTTTTAGGTAATACACTTTTTAATGAATTATTTTCTTTTTCAATTAAAGTTAAAGCATCATCTATAATCTCGCCTATGTTAGTATCTTTAGAGTGTTCTACCAAGTATTCCCATCTAGCATTTTTAGGAACATAGAAAATATTCTCAGCTGTATAGCAATCTCTTTCTTCTTCTAATCCTGCCCCTTCTTCTACAAGCTCTTTATACTTTTCTTCGAAGGAATCAGAAATATACTTTAAAAATATTAAACCTAATACTATAAATTTATAGTCTGATACTGATACAGCACCTCTCATCTTATCAGCTGCTGCCCATAGTTTATTTTCTAATTTTTTTAACTCTTGTTCATTCATATTACTTACCACCTTTTATTTTATACATACAGTATAGAAGCAACGCATACTTAACTGAATCATCTACATTAGTCTTGTTTAATTCAAGTAAATTATCTACAACTTCTTTACCTTTATTAAAATCTTTTAAATTTTTATCAACAAATGTATTTTTATCTATCTCTGTTTTAAGTTGTTCAACTGTTGTAGTCTGCATCATATACATTAAATTATCAATCATAATAGTACCTCCTAAGATATCTCTCATATAAAATTATAACATACAATTCGACAGAATTTGATATTTTACAACCAATTCATACAAGAAATTATCGAATTGCATCAATAATCATGATTAATTAGATATAAAAATGATATTTATAATTTTCTTAAATCTATTTTAAACTTCGGTGTTAAATGGCATAACTTAAACTTTCAAGCAGTGTATAATAAAATGACAAAGTTTCAAGACCCTAATGAACGCAGAAAAGAAATGGCTTATTATACTTATGATGAATTTAAAAAGTTTATTTCTAATGAAGAAGATCTAAGATGGAAATGTGTGTTTGAAATATTATATTACTGTGGACTACGTAAAGGAGAATTAAAAGGCCTTACTTGGAAAGATATTTATTTTGATAAAAAAGTATTATCAGTTAATAAACAAATAACGCAGAGGAATAACCGTGTTAAGTTCGAATTTTCGGATACTAAGACAAGAGATAGTAGAAGAATAGTTCCTATCACTAAAGTCTTATTAAATGACCTTAAAATGCTCTATGAACAGGATAAAAAAGAGTACTATGGATTCAATGATGATTTCTTTGTGGTTTCTGATGCTAAACCTATAGCTGATTCTAATATATATCTTAGAAGAACTAAACTAGCTACACTTGCTGGATTAAAAGTTATCAGGATCCATGATTTTAGACATTCATGTGCATCACTACTTATTAACAATGGTGCTAATGTTACATTAGTTGCAAAATATTTAGGACATACAAAAATCGAGGAAACACTAAATACATATTCACATATGTTTAGTACTGCCCTCGACTCTGTTGTTTCTGTTATAGATAGCTTAGAAGATAATAAAACCGATGACTAATTCTCATCGGCTTTTTAATCTAAATAAATAAATGATTGTGGAACATAATTTATTCCAATATCGCAAAGTTTTTTTGGCTTATCATATACTTTAATATTTCCTAATTTATAGGCTACCGCACTTTCTTTATTCTTATAGTATTTAGAATAAAAATCTTTTGTAATACCAGAATATTCTTTTGTTTTCTCCCATAACTTTTCAGGAGAATCTTCAATTATTCCTTCAACGTCTACTTCAGCGACTACTCTCATAATTGGTGATGTAGAATAGATAACCATTTTATCTATGTTTTTTCTTTTAGCTTTTATTTTTCTATATTCATATTTCTTGTTTCCAGAAAGAATTTCATCTACATATTCAGGATTTATTGGCATTAAAATCTTACACATTTTACCTACCTCCTATTATATATATAATATTATATCATAATTTTTATATATTTTTATCTATTAAATAAATTTCTTTCTTCATTTTACACTTTTCAAGTATTTGTAATAACTGTTCTTTGTTGATATGTTGTATGGTTTGAATTGCTCCATTGACTATTCCGTTACTTTTAAGGAATTCAAAATCAACATAATTATCAAAAGAATAATATAGTTTAAATAGTATTACTAACTTATCATTTTTAAAGTTTTCTCTAAGCTCATGTTCATCATAAGCAGTTCTTTTTTTCACCAAATTAAACATTTCATCAAAATTGTCAAACTTGTTAAATACTGCATCAACAATACCTAATGATGTTATAGACTTTTTTGTTCCCGATGAATAAAACAATAGTATAGATCCTTTTTGTATTTGCTTTATTTTTGAATCACATAAATAGGCTTTTTTTAACGAATTAGAAGCAACATTTTTTCCTTGAAAATCTTCCAAACTTAATTGAAATTGCTTTTCTGATTCTTGAAATAGCAAATGATGATATTTATCACGAATAGGAACAAGGAATATTCTATTATCATCAATTTCAAAAAAAGGATAATAGTTTTCTTTATTTTTCATGCTTTTGACGAGAACATTTTCTAATTCAATCCCACCATCTGATCTTAGAGTTTTTTTCTTAGTATATTTTTTAAAGCCGTAGCTTTCAAGCATATCGATTAAAAATTCTTGCTTATCAAATACTGTAACATATATTTCATCAATATCTTCTTTTATTGCCTTTTCCACAATAATTTTAATAAATGTTTCCCCAATTCTTTTACCCGTATCAGCAACTTTTAAAGTTGATATTTTCAATCTTCTAGCAGGCCTAAATGGTTTTAAAAAATCTTTATAGTCTTCATCTTCATTTTCAACTTTTAGCATTAAAAATGAGGTTAATTTTCCATCAAATTCAGTAACATATGCCTGAGCTTCTTTTAATTGTTTCTTTTTAAACCATTTTTCAAATCCTGCATAATCTACTTTTAACGAATCAAAGAAAGTGTCATTTATATCTAATTCATGTAAATATTTGTAGTTTATAAAAACTGGCTTTCTGACATCTTCTTGTGCCTTTTCTTGGAATTTTTCAAGTGCTTGATCAATAGATAAAACTCGATCACTAAGTCCAATTTTTTGTGATTTTTTAATTAAATCTTTATCATTAGTAATTAAATACTGCGCACAATTTCTATATATTGAAAATAGTAACTCATTATCAATTGCATCATGACTGTTGTTGCAACCAACCGTATCATTAAATTCTTTAGTAGCTTTAGGAGCTGATTTTATTTCTCTATATACAGATATTTTTGAAGAAAAAATAGCTCTTTTTTCACTATCAGATATTTTTAATATTTCTTCTTTCGTTTTTGGATGTATCACAATTTTATACTGATCAGAATCAAATAGTCTTTTGGTTAAAGTTGCAACTTTATCCTCTGTCACTGCATAGTCTTCCAAATATATAAACATATTAGTGTCTAATAATATTTTTTCCATACCGCAAACCTCCCTAATTAATAGTATCTATTATACAACGGCCAAATATCTATCAAGCATTTCATTTTCTGCTTCTGTTACTAATTTAACAAAATCAGTATAATCTCCTGTTGTATGTGCTTTATCAAGTGCTTCATAATATTTTAATCTATTATCTTTTTTAATAATAACTGGTACATATCCACTTCTCATTAATTCCATATTCATTATTAATCTAGAAGTTCTACCATTTCCATCAATAAATGGATGGATTTTAACCAATTCCCCATGTAATAATGTTGCTCTTACTATTGGATGATATTTATCCCATTCATCATAATTCATTATAAGTTTTTCCATTAGTTCTGGAACTTTTATATATTGTGGTGGTCTATGTTGTGCTCCACTAATAATTACATCATGATTTCTATATTTTCCAGCATTTTCATCATCAATACCTTTTAAAACTAATTGATGTAATCCTTTAATATTCCATTCAGATATTTCACTTTTAGCACCTATTAATTCTTCTAAATACTCAATAGCATTTTCATGGTTTATAGCTTCTAAGTGTTCTCTTACAGACTTACCGCCTATAGTAATACCTTCTAATACTACTTTTGTTTCTTTTAATGTTAATGTATTACCTTCAATACCATTACTGTTATATGTCCATTCTAGATTAATTGCGTTTTGTAATGACTCTGTTGCTTCTTTAGATAATGGTCTTTTGCTATTTAATTTAGCAAGTTTGTCATCTACTTCACTAAAATAATCTTGAGGTAAATCTATTTTGAATTCAATTTCATCTTTTACCCTTTTATCGATTGGCTTGTTAGTATCATCTGGAATATTCCACGTTGTACCTATTTTTTCAGCACCTTCAATTCTTCCATCTTGAATAAGTTGTCTTATTCTTCTTTCACTAATATTCCATTTTTCACTAGCTTCTCTAATTTGCATAGTTATCACCTCTATATATAGATTATACCGTTTCTGGAATAATATGTCAATACACTTTATACCATTTACGGAATAATGTTGTGTTTTTCATTCATACGGATTATTTATATATTATCCGTATCATTGTTAAAATTAAAAATCTATTGAGAATTTTTGCCACTTTCGGCATTTTTTCTCAATTAAACATTCTTAATTCAAATTTTTTGTACCTAAATTGTACCTAAAAATATTTTATCAATACTGATGCCTCGCAAACCCTTATAAAATGGGCATAAAAAATGAGAGCACGGTTAAATGCTCTCTTCAGGGGGAAAATATTATTATCAGTTCGTAACAATTTAATAATTAGTTAAAGTCTTACAAAATAAGGTTTTTTCTTTTATTAAAATTTATCAAACTTTATAACAATAACTTTATTTTAAACGTTTAGTATCTAGTTTTGGTATCTAGAAAATAGAAATGACATAGTGACACATTGTATGTGAGTACCC
>UMBS01055322.1_pt1 | contig 11404 bp, 15 predicted proteins | sample 1964031 | NCBI WGS metagenome assembly UMBS01 (sample SAMEA4835948, study PRJEB28245) | human gut metagenome | biome: gut microbiome; material: fecal sample | place: Denmark | collected 2008 | reverse complement strand
TTGTCAGTTTTTTGCGTTTTGCGTGGCAGACTACAATAGAGCTTGTCGGAGTCTTTTCCACAGATTATTTTCCGGGAATCCACGATAATGTTTTTGAGTATCAGCAGGAGAACATATTCATTATGGCTCAGAACGTCTATATTAAAAAACATTGACAGCTCATCTTCTATAAGATGAGTATTACCCGGATCGTTCACTATGTCAGAATACAAATTCAGATACCTCTCAGGGTCAAGCCCGTATCGGTATCTTGCTGTATTGAGAGCTTCGTTAAAAACGCAGTTGTCTTTGAAAAGGCTGAAGAAATAATAGAAATCTTCGTTCATAAATGCTCCTTGGAAAAATGGATTCAATTTGTTTCGCCGAAAATCCATTATTTGCTGTTAAATATGCTGAATATAATTTTAAACTCATTGAATAAAGGAAAATAGCTGTGGCGAAAACATTTATTCCGTTTGCTGAAAATCCTTTATTCTTGTGATACAATATTTGTAGAGCAGATACATAATGAGATGCTCACAAATATGCAGGAGGAATTCAATATGAAAACAACAAACAGACAGGTTGAAAACACAATAAAGCTCCACGCAGCAAAGGAGCCTTCATGCGGGAAAAGGTCAGATTCGGATAACGAATTTGTTGTTCAGAGATTTGTGGGTAACGGCAATGTAGTTACAAGAATCGGGAGCCGTAAAGCGATGAGCGCGATCCCTGAAAACCGGGAAAACGGCAATGAATAAATGTATATTATTCATAAGTGCCCAGGAAAGGAGATACTGTACAACCAATCCGCCATATAATCAAGCGAGGTGATGAATATGGGCATGATATTATCCTACACTGCTTCGTGCGGTGCTGCCGTGAATTTCAGCGATGAGGGATATATTAACTCCAGCGAGCAGGAGCTTGCCTTTCGCCGTGAGAATATGAGGAGCACTGCCGAGCAGATAGCGCAGGAAACCCAGCTTAGACATATCTGTCAGGAGAATCGGGACGAATGCCCTGAAACTGCCTGAGTACTGCCAAAGCTTCTGATGTACTTATTTTATCACAATTCAGGGGCTTTTGCAAGGCTTAGTTGAAAGGAAGTGAAATCAATGCTTTACGCAATATATCTCAGGAAATCCCGGGCAGACCTTGAAGCAGAAGCCATGGGACAGGGCGAAACACTGGCAAGACACCGGGCGGCGCTTCTAGACTATGCGGCTCACCACGGACTGGAAATAGGCGCTGTTTACGAAGAGATCATATCCGGCGAAAGCATTGACGCACGTCCGAAAATGAAGCAGCTTTTGCGGGAGGTGGAGCAGGGGCGCTGGGCGGGGGTACTCTGCATGGATATAGACCGCCTGGCAAGAGGAAACAGCGCTGATCAGGCGAGGGTATCGAATACGTTCCGTATCTCCGGGACGCTGATAATCACGCCGTCAAAGGTGTACGACCAGAGCCGTGAAAGCGATGAGGAATACGTTGATTTTGAGCTGTTCATGGCACGCCGGGAATATAAGGCGATTTCCCGGCGGATAATGCGAGGGCGTATCGCTTCCGTAAAGGAGGGACATTTTATCGGAAGCACGCCGCCCTACGGTTACGATAAAGTCAAAGTCGAAAAGGGACGAGGATTTACCCTGTTGCCGAATTCCGAAAGCGATACGGTGAAGCAGATATACTCTATGTGTATCAGCGGAATGGGCTGTAACGCCATCGCAAGACGGCTCGACATGATGGGCGTGACTCCACGAAAGGGCAGCTCATGGAGCAGCGCTTCGATTCAGGATATCCTGAAAAATCCGGTTTACTGCGGCAAGATACGCTGGCAGTACCGGAAGGAGGAGAAGAGCCTGACAGACGGTATCGTCACGACCCGTCGGCGGGAAAATCCCGACTGCATAATCGCGCAGGGTCTGCACCCGGCGCTGATAAGCGAGGAGGAATTCGAAAAGGCTCAGCAATTCCTGAACAGCCGCAGGATACCGCACAAAAAGGAAAGCACGGAGCTGCGCAATCCCTTGTCCGGGCTGGTGTACTGCGGTATGTGCGGCAGTATGATGACAAGGCTCGGGACGGGCAGCAGGAATCACAGCGACACGCTCCGCTGCCCGAACCGGAATTGTGGCAACGTATCCGCAAAGCTGGAGCTTGTTGAAAGCGCTCTCGTTGAGGGCGTGGCACGGTGGCTCAACGACTGCCGCGTGAATGTCAGCCGGAAGCCTGCCGCAGATACTGCGAAAGCGGAGCGTACGGCAGCCGAAAAGGTACGCGCCGAACTTGCTAAACTGGACAGCCAGCGTGAGAAAATATATTCGTTCCTGGAACAGGGGGTGTATTCCGCCGGGGAATTCCGGGAGCGCATGGAATCGCTCGAAAAGCGAAGAACGCAGCTTTCGGAGAATCTGCGGCAGGCTGAGCAGGCAGTCAGCGAGGCGGAGGGCAATCGTCAGCTTTATGCGCGGATAATCCCCAGAGTGGAGCGTGTGATGGATATTTATGCGCAGTCCACACCGGAGGAGAAAAACCGTCTGCTAAAGACGATAATCAGCCGGGCTGAATACATAAAAACGGAGCGCAACACCAGAGGAAACGCTGACCGCTGCAATTTCACGCTTAACGTGACGCCGCTCTTTCCGGAAACAGATTAAAGGCAGTCGGAAGGCTGTCTTTTTTACTGTCGAAATCTGGTTCTTGATTCCCTGATGAAAAACCTTGACTATTCGTTACGAATATGATAAAATGATTGAGAGGTGATTCTGTATGGAAACCAGAACAGCAAGGCTCAGCGTGGGGCATTCCGGGGGAACTGCCGGAGCCGGGAGCCGTAATTATAAAGTCACTCTGCCGACTAAATGGATCGAGCGCCTCGGACTAGGGGTGAACAACCGTGAAATGGAGCTTGCCCTTGACGGCGACAGGATCATTATAACTCCCCGGCTGACTGCGGAGGAGTTCGCAGAGAATGCCATAAAGCACGGACACAGTGTGTATAAGTTCAGCTTTTTTGACGGCGACAGACTGTGCAGCGTGATTTACGCTGATTTTACCGAAAAGCAGGTTCGTGCGGACAACTACACGGAAAATATCGTCAAAACGGCTTTTGGCAGGAATTCCACGCCGTCATGGGATGACTTCCGGGAGTTCTTGAAAGAGCGGTGTATTCCCGGAAGCAGGAGCGGTCTGAACGAATATCTCGAAACGATAGGCGCAGACAGCAGCGACCCGCTTGACATTCTCCCCATAACCAAAGGCAGAATGGCAGAGGACGATCAGCGGCTGATAATGGAGAAATTATAATGAGCGTGAAACTTGTGAGCGATGAGAAAATCGCAGAAACTTCCTCAAAGGGAAACCAGGAGAAATGGCTTGACAACGGCGTCTGGTACAAGCTGGATCAGTTCGGTTACGAATCGCTTGCGGAAACGCTGGTTTCGCAGCTTCTGTGCCAGAGCAATATTGAACAGGACACACCGTTTAAATTCGTGCGGTACGACATCAGCCGTGTTATTGCGCACGGTCGGGAGCGGGTATGCTGCGCCAGTGCGGATTTCCTGAAAGAAGGTCAGTCTATAATCACGCTTGCCCATCTGCTGAAAAGGGAAGTGGGGGAGAGTATGAAACAGCAGCTCGGGAAGCTCCCGAGCGATAAGGCAAGGATACGCTATATTGCAGAGCAGACCACGGAAATAACGGGTCTGCATGATTTCCCGCAGTACCTGACGCTGCTGTTTGAGATAGATTCCCTGATACTGAACGACGACCGCCATCTGAATAACATTGCAGTTCTGGAGCAGGGCGGCGCGTACGATTACTGCCCTATTTTCGATAATGGGGCAGGACTTCTGTCAAATATGCAGGTGTATAATGTGGGGATAGAGCCGGGATGGCTGATTCCGTCTGTCATGTCAAGGCCGTTCAATATCAGCTTCAACCGGCAGATGGGCACAGTCCGGCGGCTGTATGGAAATCAACTGAGCCTCCCGAAGTTCGCAAAAGCTGATATCGAGCAACCGCTTGCGCCGCTGCTGGATTACTACCCGAAGCCCCTGCGGGGATTTATCTCTGACCGGGTAATGTGCTGTATACTCACAAGGCAGAAATTTCTGTAAATCCGAACACTATAATGACGTCGGACGTATACATGATACCATATATCATTATAGCACACCAATACATATTTTGTTTCCAGAATATTTCGGTGCAACGGCAGACGCCGCCGTTCTTTGCAGCCTGCTGTTCCGTACGGTACCTTCGTTCCTGACCGGCTCGCTCGCTTTATTCCTGTTTTCAGCGCCAGCTTTACCGGCGACTCCCTGTAGTTCCTGTCGTATTTCTTTTCTTCTGACATATCCTTATCAATTCAGGTATTTCCTCTTGACATTCCGGAAAAAAAGTGATATAATCCAAAATGAACAATGTTCATTTTGGAGGTAACGCTGATGAATCCACCTAATACATCAAGAGAGGAAATTATGAGAGTCAGTCGGAAAATTGTATCTGAAAAAGGACTTCCGGCACTGAATATGCGGGCTCTGGCGAAGGAGTGCGGAATTGCGCTGGGAACGCTGTACAATTACTATTCAGACAAGGACGAACTGGTCGTTGCCGCAATAGAAAGTGTGTGGCAGGACATTCTGGAAAAAAGCGCGCCGGACAGCGGGGTCAGATTTTCGCAGTATGTAACGCATATTTATGCGCGTATCCTCAGCGGACTGAAATATTACCCGGATTTCTTTGCGGCGCACGCTATATCGGTCGCCGGGTCGGCAAAGGGAAAGGCGCGCGGCACGATGGAGCGCTGCTTCGGTAAAATCCGCGCGGAACTCCACGCTGCCCTGCTAGCAGACAAAAACGTTGACCGCGGCATATTTTCAGAAACATTCCGCGAGGAAAACCTTATCGGTCACATACTCGACACCATCACGATTTCGATAATAAAGGGCAAGTCTGACTGCGCCGCCCTGACTGAGATCCTTGACCGTTTATTATACCGCTGAACAAAAGGAGAATTATTATGCAGGCTATATTTGAAACCACATTTGATGTAATATATCTTTTAACCGTGATAACCCTCGGAGTATTCATGATCTGCAAAAGCAAGGGGAGAAAACAGTATCTCCTCTACGGAATTATGGCGGTGACGCTCGGCGCGGGTGACTCGTTCCACCTGGTGCCGCGGGCTGTCGCTCTGTGCACCACCGGACTTGAAAGCTACACCGCCGCCCTCGGGATCGGCAAACTTATCACCTCCGTGACGATGACGGCATTCTATGTGCTTCTGTACTACGTTTGGCGCTGCCGATACAAAATCACCGGAAAGTGCGGAATAACAGCGGCTGTATGGGGACTTTCGGCTCTGCGGGTCATCCTCTGCCTTATGCCGCAGAACGAATGGACAAGCCCCGACGCCCCGCTTTCCTGGGGCATCTTCCGCAATATTCCGTTTGCGCTCCTCGGATTAATGATAATAATTCTAACATTCAGAAGCGCCAGACAGAACGGCGACCGTGAATTCCGGTTTCTGTGGCTCACAATAGTGCTCAGTTTCGGGTTCTACATTCCGGTGGTGCTCTGGGCGGACGCAGTTCCGCTGATAGGCATGCTGATGATCCCCAAGACCTGCGCCTACGTCTGGACTGTACTGATAGGGTTCAATTCCATGCGGAATGCAGATAGAAATGAAAACGAGGCAGACAGATGAAACGTCCGTTTTACCATGTAAAAAAACGCGCGCTGCTGGCAATTGCCGGGTGCGTATGGCTTGCAGCAGGATTCAACGTTGCACGCCTTGGAGTGTTATCTTATATCAGGCTTGATGAGATCTCGGCAGTCCACATACTGCTGTCGGCCGTCGTATTCGGTATATTCGGGTTTATGTTCTACCGAATGAGCGTCAGGCATACGAACAGGATACGCTCTTATCCGCAGGAAACAAGACCCGTCTGGAATTTTTTCGACCTGAAATCCTATCTCATTATGGCATTCATGATGAGCGGCGGTATATGGCTCAGAAATTCCGGACTTGCGCCTGAAGTTTTTATTGCAGTGTTCTATACGGGTCTTGGCTGTGCCCTGGGTTCCGCTGGCATTTTGTTCTGGGTGAATTTTATCAAGGGTGCCAACCCACAGGGACATACTGAAGGTACCCTCTGAAAACCGGTATGAAAAGCAAAAATCAGAATTTATCAGCAGGGATCATCTCCGGCAGGCAAAGTCACAATGAACACGGTACCGACTTTATTTCCAGGCTCTGCACGGACGGAGCCGCCGTGGAGTACCGCAATTTCATGCACGAGCGCAAGCCCGAGTCCAACGCCGCCCATCTGCCGGCTTCTTGATTTATCCACACGGAAAAAAGGCTGAAATATGCTTTCCCGGTACTCCTCCGGTATCCCGCAGCCGGTATCGGAAACTCTGACGACCACATCGCTGTTCTCCTTATGCACCGAAACGCTGACAGAACCGCCCCGCCGGTTATACTTGACTGCATTTTCAATAAGATTGAACACCAGCCGATATATCAGTGCGTCGCTGCCTGTTATCACGACGTTGTCGCAGTCCTGTTCCATTGTGATATCATTCTGACTGGCAAGAGGAGTAAGGTCAGTAATGATCTCCTCTACGAGAGCCGCAAGCTCAATACGGTCAGAGCGCGGCGCTGAACTGAGATTGCTCATTTCAAGCAGCGTATGCACCAGCCTGGAAAGCCTGTCAAGCTGCTCTGCCTGCGATCGGACAAGTTCAGCCGTATCGCCTTCCATATTTTTGTGCTCTGCGGCAAAAAGCTCCAGCTTTGTCTGCATTATTGCGAGCGGCGTGCGAAGTTCATGAGCGGCATTCCCGGAAAACTGGCGCTGTGTTGCGAACGATTCCGAAAGCCGGTCGAGCATCAGGTTCACTGAAATGCTGAGCTGCCGGAATTCCTTTACAGTGTCTTCATTGAGCCGTATGTCCGAGATACTGTCCTGGTCTATCTTTTCAGCCTGCTGAGAAAGCTTTCTCAGCGGTTTCAGCGCCTGTCCGCTGACGAAGTAGGCTATTGCGGCGCTGACAATAGTCACGGCAACCGTTATCAGCCAGCCCTTCCGCCCGAAATCCGTCTTTACATCATATGCTTCATCTGAAAACCGGCTGATAAATTCCGACATCTGACTGTCTGATATCTCAATCGCAAGACCGTCCGGATCTTCGGAAAAATCCGGCGTATATTCAAATACAAACCCATTGAGCGAATCAATGCTGACAGCTCCTGAATGATAAAGCAGAAGATTAAGGCATATGCAGGTCCCCGCGATCAGCAGGGCTGTCAGCAGGGTTATCCGCCATTGCAGTGACAGTCTTTTCATTTGTCGTCTCCCCCTATCACATAGCCCTCTCCAACACGGTTCACGACCGGGTCGTACCCAAGCGCAGCGCGTAGTTTCCTGCGCAGAGCCGAAATGTGAACGCGTATCGAATTACTGAAGCTGTCCACACTTCCATCCCAGACGTGTTCAATAAGCTCCTCCTGGCTTACCGGGCGGCCCTCGTGCAGCATGAGATACTCAAGCACTCCGGTCTCCTTTCGTGTAAGTGCGACCGGTGCGCCGTCAACTGAAGCGATTCTTGTCCGGGTATCGTAAACAAGTTTTCCGCATTTCAGGCAGACATCGCGCTGAATGAACTGACGGCGCGTCAGGCTGCGTATGCGGGCCTCAAGCTCCGCCAGATGGAACGGCTTGGACAGGTAGTCGTTTGCGCCCGCGTCCAGCCCCTCCACTTTGTCCGTTGTTTCACTGCGTGCGGAAAGGATAAGCACGGGAGTTTCAAAGTTCACTGCCCGAAATTCCCGCAGCAGGGTCATTCCGTCCACGCCGGGCAGATTGAGATCAAGCAGGACCAGGTCGTAACGCTCGACTGCAAGCAGCTCCCGTGCTTCATTTCCATCGCCGCATGCGTCTGCTTCATAGCCGTCCAGACGCAGCTTTTTCGTGATATCGTCACGCAGGGATTTTTCATCTTCAACAACAAGTAAACGCATTTTTGTCTGTCCTCCATTATAATAGTATTTATATTATAGCACATTCTGATAAAATTTGTGTTAATTTTCGCTTAACAGAAAATTTATACTCCCTGTGATATAATCATATCATCAAAGAACGGAGGATAAAATCATGACAAGAAAAAAAGCGCTTGTACAGTCGCTTCTGCTGCTTGCCGGAATATTGATGATATGTTTCGGGATATGGCGCGGAGAGGCGGAAACTGTTCTGTCAAAGGCGATACGGCTGTGTATGGAGTGTGTTGGAATTGGATAAGAAGAAAAAAACGAAAAAGATATGTTTCCTTGCCCGTTTCCGTTGGCTGATACAAGCGGCAGCTGCAATACTGACAAATATCCACCTGCCGAATTTCTTTAAGGGAACGTTATATCAGGGAAAAGGGAAATATGCCTGCGTTCCGGGACTTAACTGCTATTCCTGCCCCGGAGCCGCCGGAGCCTGTCCCATCGGCGCGTTTCAGGCGGCCATAGGCTCATCGAAATTCAAATTTTCCTATTACATCACAGGTTCGCTCATTCTTATGGGAGTACTTCTGGGACGATTTATCTGCGGCTTTCTGTGCCCTTTCGGCTGGCTTCAGGAGCTTCTGCATAAGATCCCGGTGCCGAAGCTGTCCACCAAAAAGCTGAAGCCGCTGAGGTATTTGAAATACGTCATACTGGCGGTTTTTGTTATAATGCTTCCGCTGATCGTTGTAAACGAGCTTGGAATGGGCGACCCGTTCTTCTGCAAGTATATATGCCCGCAGGGAGTTGTGGAGGGCGCTATCCCGCTGGCGATAGCAAACGAGGGCATACGCAGCGCTCTCGGAGCGCTGTTCTCCTGGAAAACCGGCGTTCTGCTGGCGGTTGTCACGGCAAGTATGTTTATTTATCGGCCGTTCTGCAAATGGATCTGTCCGCTGGGAGCAGTTTATGCGCTGCTGAACCATGTGTCGCTTTTCCAGATGAAAGTTGACAAGAGCAAGTGCGTTTCATGCGGCGCCTGCGCAAAGGCCTGCAAGATGGACGTTGACATCACAAAAAGCCCCAACCATTCCGAGTGTATCCGCTGCGGAATGTGCATGAAATCCTGCCCGACCGGAGCAATATGCTACAAATACGGGTTTGGAAATAAATCCGGCGATAAAGCCTGCAATTCAGATGAAACAAAGGAGATAACCAAATGAACAGAAAAAAGATAACAACAATCGCAGCCTGCCTTATCATGGCGCTTTCTCTTACCGCCTGCGGCAGCCAGACTTCACAGCCGGGGCAGGAGGGTCAGTCCTCACAGCCGGCGCAGAATACCCAGACTGCGGACAGCGGCTCTGTAACTGAACAGAATCTGCTTGACGAAGAAAATAAGATACTCTCCGAAAACCAGGAGCTGTGGGAAAAGGTGTTTGGCGCTATGGACAAAAATGTCACGGACAGCGACCTGAGCAAGAACTACGGCGAGTTCCTGCTTGACGCCATTGAAAAGGCAAAGGATCAGTTCACTGACGAGGAATACGAAACTCTGCACGCAGGAGCGGAAAAAATACGCGATATTGAAAACCAGATAGCGCAGCTTCCGCAGGGCGATACAGCATCGGATACAGCTTCGGAAAACACTTTTCCGAAATTTGACGGATACGATCTTGACGGAAACAAGGTTGACAGCAGCCTGTTTTCTGAAAATGAATTTACGGTCGTGAACTTCTGGTTCAACGGCTGCAAGCCCTGCGTTGCGGAACTTGGCGAGCTTGACAAGCTGAACAAGAAAATAAGCGAACAGGGCGGCGAGGTTATCGGAATAAACGTTGAAACCCTGGACGGAAACGAACAGAACATCGAAACCGCTAAGCAGATACTTGAAACAAAGGGTGCTTCATACCGCAATATCTATTTTGATTCCGCAAGCGACGCAGGCAAGTTCTCACTCGGAATAATGGCGTTCCCGACCACATATGTGATCGATAAAAACGGGAACATAGTCGGCGAGCCTCTTCTCGGCGGCATAGACAGCGAGGAAAACCTCAACAAGCTTCTTGATACTATCAGCAAAGCAAATCAGGATAATTGACGCGAAAATGCAGGCGCGCAAAACGGCGGCGATGTTATTCAAGCATGAAATATTCAGCACCGATAAATAACGCTTGCCAAGCGCCGTCTAATATTCCGTACACACAGAAAAGAGAGCTGACTTACATTGTCCGCTCTCTTTTGTATTATGCCTGCTTTGTGAATCTTACTGTGCCATCAAAGATGTGTTTTCCGTATGTGCTGAAAGCAGCCAATCTGGGCGCTGTGAGCACACCTCTGATAACGGTCTGTCTGAACCAGATCCGTCTTACACACGCTCAAGGATCATCGTGCCAAATGCGATGGTCAGACATCCGTTCTCATCCACCGGTATTTCGGCGAATGGGTCTACAGTTTCCCCCAGAACTTCGCCCTCGACCTTGGTGTCATAGAAGAACTTTCCGTTCTCCTCTTTCCACGTGGTCTGTTCAATTGGCGCAAAGCCGTCCTCGTCGATCACGGCGCCCTGCGACTTTGCCAATTCAAGCTTATCCTCAGGAACGCGCATAAGCGTGTTCATCAGGCCGTCTTCGGTAAATTCGATCCTGTTCGTGAGCATCATGATGATCTCGTCAGCGCAATCTCCTTCAGGCAGATTGTCCGGCGTGTAGGACACCGTGCCGCCGTCAGCTGGGAACAGTAATTCCCTGACTTTCCATTTTCCGATAATGTTCATTGTGACGCCTCCTTTGTTGATTAGTATATAGCTCATTGATCCATTAAACGTGTTATGCCCATGGGTCCTCAGATTTCGGCGTGCGGACGCTGGTCAGCAGATACTGTTCCCACAGGAACCATTTACCGTCAGAACCGCGCTGACGCAGCTTTATCGGCCGCGGGGAATCCGCCCCGCCGCAGGGAATAAAGAGCTTCATGTAGCCAGGCTCCTGACCTGATACGTGATTCGATTCTATAACGATCGTGTATGGCTGTGAAGGAGTATAGTTGTTCTCAGGCGTCGAGCCAGCGAAGTAAGTGAATGGCAGATACGTCTTTCCATCACGGAACCGGTCATTCAGGAAAGATATTTCCTGTCCGTTCAGGGGGCGCGGTCCACGCAGGAAATTCAGCATCTCCGTGCCGATATTCTTGTCAGCCGCATAAGCGCAAAGTGCGAGGACAGTCAGGGCGGCCGTCTTGAACGGCGAATCCATGCAAGCCTCCGGAAGCGCCTGCATCTCCGCCAGGCTTTCGGGAAGCGCAGCGAACGTGAAAGTTTCACGTTTTGTGCCTATTGCAGACGCAGCCGAGTTTGCGGCTGTGTTGATCGCCTGATTGGCCGTGCTTTTAAGTTTGTCGAAGATTCCCATTGTTAAACTCCTTTCA
>UMBS01012215.1_pt1 | contig 11472 bp, 3 predicted proteins | sample 1964031 | NCBI WGS metagenome assembly UMBS01 (sample SAMEA4835948, study PRJEB28245) | human gut metagenome | biome: gut microbiome; material: fecal sample | place: Denmark | collected 2008 | reverse complement strand
AATTTCAGGCTTGCTTATGAATCAAGAGGCGGGGACAAATTTGACTTTCCAACAGGTGATTCTTTCTTAAGGTTTATACATATCCACGGATATGATGCTGTTAAGAGAATGACTAAGTCTGAGATGGCAAAGAATGTTGCCAAGACATGGGCTGAATTCGAGCTTATTGATGATAACAGCGAAGTGGAACTTAAGATGACACCAGCTGCAGCACCTAAGAAGAATATATTAAGCTATCTGCTTCCAATGGGAGGAGTTAAGAAGCTTAAGGTTGGATTTGTGTATGAAAAGACTCCGCAGGATTCAGAGTGGTGCTATGCACATGAACTTGGGAGACAATATATTGATGATACATTTGGCGACCAGATAGAGACTTATGTTGAAGAAAATGCGACACCTGAACAGAGTGATGAAGCCGCAATTAACAGGCTTATAAAGAAAGGCTGTGACCTTATATTCCTTACATCTTCTGCAATGAATATGGCAGGACTGAAGGCTGCGATAGCACATCCGTCAGTAAAGATTCTGGACTGTTCTCTTAACATTTCACATAAATACATCAGGTCATATTATGCGAGAATGTTTGAGGCAAAATTCATAACAGGAATTATTGCAGGCTCTATGGCAGATGATGACAATGTTGGCTATATAGCTGACAATCCGGTGTATGGTGCATGTGCAAATATCAATGCATTTGCACTGGGAGTAAAGTTCGTTAATCCGAGAGCTAAGGTTTATCTTGAGTGGAACAGTATCAGGGATAATGATTCGGAGGGTAATCTTGCGAAGAAGAATATAAGCATTATATCTGATCAGGATATGATTACTCCGGGAAAGAGCAAGAGAAAGTTCGGTCTGTATAAGGCAAGTGATTCTGATAAGCACCTTGCCATGCCGGTATGGCACTGGGGAGTTTTTTATGAAAAGCTTATCCAGAGCATTATGAGCGGCTCTTGGAGTAAGGATGAGGACGGCGATAATGTAAAGGCACTTAATTACTGGTGGGGAATGTCGGCAGGCGTTGTTGACCTTATATATTCAGAGAGTCTGCCGTCAGCAACTAAGAGGCTTGTAAAGCTGTTTGAGACAGAACTTAAAGAAGCAAGGTTCAGAGTGTTTGAGGGCGAGTTAAAAGACCAGCAGGGAAATGTAAGAGTTGAAGAAGGCGTTCTTATTGATCCTGAAGATATAATCACTATGGACTGGCTGCTTGACAATGTAGTCGGAAGACTGCCTCAGTATGGTGAACTTACTGATAACGCTAAATTAAAAATGGCACTTCAGGGTGTTGTTAAAGAAGAAGAATAGAAAGCATGCCGTGGTTTGCTGCGGCTGGGGAAATATTAATGAAAATACTTGTGTTAGCTGATGTTGAATCAAAGTACTTATGGGATTATTTCGAAAAAGAAAAGTTAGAAGGTATTGATCTTATACTTTCAGCTGGGGATTTAAAGCCCCAGTATCTGTCGTTTCTTGCATCATTTTCAAAAGTACCTGTTCTTTATGTGCATGGCAATCATGATGACTGTTATGAGATGCAGCCACCGGATGGATGTATCAATATTGAGAATAAGATATATGTGTATAAGGGGGTCCGTATAATGGGACTTGGTGGTTCTATAAGATATAAGAAGGGAAAGAACCAGTATACACAGAAAGAAATGAACCGCAGGATTAATAAAATGTGGTTTTCGATAAAGAAGAATAAGGGCTTTGACATACTGCTTACACATTCTCCGGCAGCGGGAATAGGTGACGGGCCTGACGAACCGCATAAGGGTTTTGAGGGCTTTAATTATCTGTTGGAAAAATATAAGCCTAAGTATTTTATCCATGGTCATATCCATAAGAGCTACCAGATGAAGTTTAAGCAGGAATATGAGTATAATGAGAATACTAAGATAATTAATGGGTATGAGAGATATATATTTGAATATCCGGATGTTTAATCTGCACCGTGGCATATTAGCTTACCAGCAAATGTGCTACGGTGTTTTACATATTTTTGTCATATTTTCATATGAAATACTTAAAAATTATAAAAATGGTACCTATTTCCTACTTAACATACATGTACTTTTTGAGTAAAAGTTGCTAATATAACGACATAAACCCTTGCTTGTTAAAGCAAAATGCACAAATTAATGTATTGAGGAGGAAAAGCAAAACATGAAAGCTATTATTAGCAAAGCAGCCCGTAGAAAATGGGCATGGGTACTTGCATTAGTTATGATTGTGAGTATCGTGATTCCTACATCACTTCTTACAGTGAAGGCAGATGTTGGAACAGTAAAATTTATTGATGGTGCGGCAGGATGGTTAGAGTCAGCATATGCACAGTGGTCCATTGATAATCAGGCAGAAGGATATACAGCATATATCAAGAAAGCCAGCCAGTCAGATTCTGCTTATGCAAGAATCGACAATGAACTTATCAGAAAGTATAAGAACTACTACAGGGTTGATGCAGTAGGACTTGCGGCAGGTGACTATGTTATTAAGGTAGTTCCTGTAAAGAACGGAAAGGAAGTTACTGACAAAGCACAGGTTACTAAGACACTTAATGTAAGTTCATATGACAGATCCGGATTTGCATTTTCATCTGAATCAAAGTATAAGACAGGTTCAGGTGCTTACAATGAGGATGGAACACTTAAGAAAGATGCAATTGTTCTTTATGTTACTAACGATAATGCAAAGACTATTAAGGCATCAGTAAAAGAGGCAAAGGGAGAGAAGGAATATACAGGTCTTCAGACAATAATTGATGCATATACAAAGAGTGCTAGCAAGGGGATAGAAACAAGAGCACTTGATGTCCGTGTAATCGGATGTGTTACAGATGCTGCAATGGATAAGTTTTCAAGTTCATCTGAGGGAGTACAGATTAAAGGAGCTAGTGCTTATTCAAATCTTAATATGACAATAGAGGGCATCGGAAATGATGCGACAATCAATGGATTCGGTTTCCTCTTAAGAAATGCAGGAAATGTTGAGATGAGAAATTTCTCAATTATCAATTTCATGGATGATGGTATTTCTCTCGATACAGCAAACTGCAATGTATGGATTCACAATGTTGATCTGTACTATGGTAAAGCAGGTGGAGATGCTGACCAGGCAAAGGGTGATGGTTCAATTGACATTAAAGGTAATTCACAGTATATAACAGTTTCATATGTACATTTTTATGACTCAGGTAAGTGCTCTTTATGTGGAATGAAGAGTGAATCTGGTCCTAACTATATTACATATCATCATAACTGGTTTGACCATTCTGATTCAAGACACGCAAGAGTAAGAACAATGTCAGTGCATATGTATAACAACTACTATGATGGCAATGCAAAGTACGGTGCTGGTTCAACAATGGGTTCTTCATTATTCGTACAGAATAACTATTTCAGAAACTGCAAGAATCCAATGCTTTCATCTAATCAGGGAACAGATGCACTTGGTGAGGGTACATTCTCAGGAGAGAATGGTGGTATCATCAAAGCATTTGGTAATGTTATTGTAGGTGCACAGAAGATTATCTATGCAAATGCTGTTTCAGAAACAGGTGATGCTGCAAATGCATCATCATTTGATGCATACCTTGCAAAATCAGCAGATGAGAAGGTTCCATCTTCATATAAGACTGTAGCAGGTGGAACATCTTATGATAACTTTGATACAACTAAGGATCTCGGAGTTAAATCAGGAAGCCTTAATAATGCAGAAGATGTACCTTCAGTAGTAACATCTGCAAAGGGAGCAGGAAGCCTTGGCGGTGGAGTGATTCCATGGACATTCTCTGATAAAGATGATTCTGTATATGTAATAGATAAGGAATTAAAGGCAGCAGTTACTAATTACAAGAATACAGAACTTCTTTCTGTAGGTGGTACTAATGCAAAGATTGTTTCACCAGATCCAACAACAGAAGAAACTAAGGCAACAGAGAGTACAACAAAAGCTACACAGGCAACAACAAAGGAAACACAGACAACAGCTAAAGCAACAGAGGCTACAAAGGCAACAGAGAGCACAACTAAGTCAACTGAAAAAGAGACAACAGGATCAGATGTAACAACATCATATGATAAGACAAGTCTTTCTTATTCAGGCGCTTATACAGATATCAGCAAGAAGAAGGATTCAGATTTCAAGAATGCAAAATATGTATCATCTTCAAGTGAGATTCTTAATGCAATCAGTTCAGCAAAGGCTGGCGATGTTATTATTGTAAAAGAGGGAACATATAAGTTCTCTGATACAATTGTAATTAACAGTGCAATGAATGGTAAGGCTGGTTCTTATATCATTGTAAAGGCTGAAAGTGGCAAGGAAGTTAAGTTTGATTTCTCAGCACAGAAGCTTGACGGAGCTAACAGAGGTGTAGTTGTAGATGGAGATTACTGGTATTTCCAGGGAATTAACTTCTATGGCGCGGGTGATAACGGAGTATTACTTGCTGGTAATAACAACATTTTTGAAAAATGTGTATTTGAAGCAAACAGAGATTCAGGACTCCAGATTTCAAGATATGACACAACAGCTGCTACTAAAGATTTATGGCCATCAAATAACCTGATTATCAACTGTACATCACATGATAACTGTGATTTCCCTGACCAGGGCGGTACAGGTGAGAATGCAGATGGTTTTGCTGCAAAGCTTACATGTGGTGAAGGCAATGTGTTTGACGGATGTATATCATACAGCAACTCAGATGATGGATGGGATTTATTTGCAAAGAGTGCAACAGGTCCTATAGGTGTAATTACAATTAGAAACTGCGTGGCATTTAATAATGGAACATTATCTAATGGTGTTCATTATGCTAATGGAGATATGAATGGCTTCAAGCTTGGCGGTTCAGGTGTTGGAACACCACATAAGGTAATGAACTGCTTATCATTTGACAATGGTGCAACAGGATTTACAGATAATAATAACCCAACAGGTCTTACAATTATGAATGTCACAGCATGGGGCAATGGAAAGTATGCTAAGAAGGGCAACTTCTTATGTTACAGAACATCAAGTAATGCAATATTCATGGGACTTGTTTCAGCAGGTGCAATAGATTCAGATAAGTTCACAGGCAAGATGGCTAACTCAATCTATTACAACTCTGGAAAGTATTTCAGTCTTACAGGTTCTGTTCTTACATCTTTAGTGAGTGGTGATAAGAAGGGAACTGTTGTAACTGACCCTGCTAAGACAGCCGGAATGTTTAAGAACACTGTTAATGCAATTGATATGAGCAAAAATATAGATAAACAGCTTAGAAATTCTGATGGAACTGTTAATATGAACGGTCTCTATGAGACAATAGGAAGCTATGCTTCAATGGGAGCAAGATTCAATGTTGCTAATCAGATGATTAGTGTATCTTCAAAGAATTCATCATCTGAAGTAACTAAGCCAGAAGAGACAACAAAGGCTCAGGAAACAACTAAAGCAACAGAAAGCACAACAAAGGAGACACAGGCTCCAACAAAGGCAACAGAGGCAACAACAAAGGAGACACAGGCTCCAACAAAGGCTACAGAGGCGACAACAAGGGAAACACAGACAACAACTGAAGCTACAAAGGCAACGCAGGAAGATACTTCAGTATCAACAAAGGGTGAGAAGTTAATTCTTAATGCTAATGATGCAGCAACAGGAAAGATTAAGAAGTCAACTGTAGTTGATGGATTTAAGATTGTTGCAACAAGCAAGAAGACAGTAACAGTTGATAAGAGTGCAAAGGATTACAAGAATATCAGCTTTACCAAGAGAATCAAGCTTGGTGGAGCAGGAAGCGAATCTGCAAGAGCTATTGCATTTAAGACAGCAGGTGAATCTAAAGTAAAGATATATGCAACAAGTTCAGATACAGATACAAGCAGACTTATTAAGATTATTGATAAGGATGGCAATGATGTAACAAGTACATCAAAGATTCCTGGTTCATCACTTAAATCAGTATCATTCAGACTGGATGAAGCAGGTGAGTATTATATTGTGTCAGAAGATGGCGGAATTAATATTTATTATGTAGAAGTATCTAATGGTATTGCTTACTAATTAAATATAGTATGACAGCAGGGCTGCCACAGTGGACTAAACCATTGTGACAGTCCTTTTTGTATGATTTTTTTGTAAGAGATTGCATCATTTGAAAAGGTGGAATGTATGTGCAGTTACAATTGAACATGTGAAATATATACAATATATTGAGGAGTGACTGTAAATATCTATACAAAATAACGAAAAATCCCCCTGAAAGTAGGTATTTATTGCAACATGGTACCGTTTAGCTTTAATTAGTACTAAAAGCCTATAGCGGTACTATATCTTTATTTGTAAAAAGTTGCTAAGATAGCGCCATAGTGCTTGTGCATTATAACAAATGTGCACAAAAAGATGCATTGGGAGGAGAACTATGAAGGCTATAATAGGCAAAGTAGCCCGCAGAAAATGGGCATGGATACTTGCATTAGTTATGACAGTAAGTATCATTATTCCAACTTCTTTACTTACAGTTAAGGCTGAGAAGTTAGGAACTCTTGAAATTACGGAAGTTTCAGGAAAAAGCGAAGCAGCATATGTCGAGTGGACAACAGTTAAGAATGCTGCAAAATTCGAAGTTACAGTAACTGGTAACGGAAAGACAACAAAGATTGATGATCAGCTTATAAGAGAGTATAAGGATGGTCACTGGAGAGCAGATGCAGTAGGTTTGGCAGCAGGCGAGTATACATTTACTGTATCAGTTGCTAATGATGATGCATCAGACAAGACTTCGGTAACAACTGATAAGGTTGCAGTTGTTAATTATGACAGAACTGGTTTTGGCTGGGTTAATGGAACATCATCAGGTGCATACAATGAAGATGGTACATTAAAGGACAATGCAATAGTTCTTTATTTAACAGAAGAGACTAAGGATACAATGACACTTGATGTTGTTACTTCTAAAAATGGCGCAACAACATTGGGAACAGGTATTGTTGAAATCTTATCTTTATATAAGAAGGGTTACGATAAGAGACCTCTTGATATAAGAATTGTTGGAACAGTTTCTAATTTAGGACAGATTAACAGTGACAAGGATTGCAAGGGCGATATTGTAATTACAGGAAGCAGCGACAGCAAGAGATTATCAACTGGTGTTACAGTTGAAGGTATCGGAGAAGATGCTGTGGCATTAGGATGGGGATTAAGACTTAAGAATGTTTCTAATGCAGAAGTAAGAAATATCGGTTATATGCTTTGTGATTCTGATGAGGGTGATGATGTTGGTCTTCAGCAGGGCAACGACCATATCTGGGTTCACAACTGTGATATGTTTTATGGTAATGCAGGTGGTGATGCAGATCAGTCTAAAGGTGATGGAGCACTTGACTGCAAGAAATCTACATATGTTACATTCTCATATAACCATTTCTGGGATAACGGAAAATGTAACTTACTTGGACTTTCAGAAGGAACTACAGAAGGACTTTACATTACATACCATCATAACTGGTATGATCATTCAGACAGCAGACATCCTCGAGTAAGATATTATTCAGCACATGTTTATAACAACTACTACGATGGAAATGCAAAGTATGGTGCAGGCTCAACACTTGGTTCATCAGTATTTGTTGAGAGCAACTACTTTAGAAATTGCCCATATCCAATGCTTACATCAATGCAGGGCTCAGATGTATTTGCAGGTGGAACAGACAGAGATGTTGCTAACAAGGCTACATTCTCTAAGGAAGCAGGTGGAACAATCAAGGCATTTGGAAATATTTTGACAGGTTCATATACTTTCATTCCTTATGGTTCATCAACATATACTCTTAAGGGAGTTGAGACAGCTTATAATCTTAATGGAACAACATCTACTCAGGATTTTGATGCTGTAGTAGTTTCATCAGCAGATGAAAAGATTGGTTCAGATGTTAAGTCTTATACAGGAAGCAACACATATAACAACTTTGACACATCAGATATTATGTATTCTTACAAGGCTGACAAGGCAGAAGATGTTCCTGCTATTGTAACAGCAAATGCAGGAAGAATGAATGGTGGAGATTTCAAATGGACATTCAATAATGATGTTGATGATGCTTCATATGCAGTTAATGCAGAACTTAAGAAAGCACTTCAGAATTATGAGAGCCAGATTAAGTTAATCGGTGGTTCAGTAGGTAAGAATAACACTACTGGTGAAGGCGAATCTTCAACAAAGGCTTCAGAAGCTGAGACAAAGGTAACAGAGGCTACAACAAAGGAAACAGAAGCAACAACAAAGAATAATGAGACAACAAAGGCTGAGGAAACAACTAAGGATACAACAGCTGCAACTCATACATATATTGCTGATAAAAAAACAAATGATTCTTATTTCACAATTGGTGGTTCATTAAAGGATAGTGAAGCAACATATAATGGAAAAACATATAGTAAGGCTGTAAAGCTTGATTCAAAAGGTTCAATTACATTTAAAACAACTACAGATAATGCAACATTATCTATATTAGTTTCAGCTAAGAAGTCGGGTTCTTCAGTAAAAGTAAATGATGATGTATCATTTAAAGAAATTGGAACATCTGTTGAGTATAGAACAGTTGAATTAGGCAAAGCAGGAACATATGTAATTAAGCAGAACAAGAATGAAAATTACATTTATATGGTAGTTGTAACTGAAAAAGGACAGGCTGCAACAGAATCTTCAACAAAGGCAACAGAGCCGGCAACAAAGGCAACTGAAGCAACAACAAAAGCGACTGAGGCAACAACAAAGGCTACAGAAGCAACAACAAAAGCAACAGAAGCAACAACAAAGGAAACAGAGACACCTTCAGTTCCTTCAGAGGCAGGCAAATATGATTCAAAGAGTCTTTCATATTCAGGTGCATATACAGATATAAGCACAAAGAAGGATTCTGAATTTAAGAATGCTAAATATGTTTCAACTTCAGAGGAAATCCGTGCAGCAATTGATAATGCAAAGGCAGGAGATGTAATCATTATTAAAGAAGGAACATATAAGTTTGATTCAATCGAAAGCCTGATGGCAAAGGATGACAAGGGAAAGACAGGCGCTCCTGCATTATACATCACTAATAATGGAGTAGCAGATAACTATATCATTCTTAAGGCAGAATACGGCAAGAGTGTTAAGTTTGATTTCTCATCACAGAAGTTAGCTTCATTTAACAGAGGACTTATTCATTATGCTGATTACTGGTATTTTGAAGGAATAAACTTCTATCATGCAGGAGATAATGGTGTTCTTCTTGCTGGAAGCAATAACATTTTTGAAAAATGTGTATTTGAGGCTAACAGAGATACAGGTCTTCAGATTGCAAGAAAAGATGCAAATGCACAGCCGACTAAAGATACATGGCCAAGCAACAACCTGATTATCAACTGTACATCATTTAATAATGTTGACCCAGTTGATGAGGGTGGAAATGGAGAAAATGCTGATGGATTCGCTGCTAAGCTTACATGCGGTGAAGGAAATGTATTCGATGGATGTATTTCATACTGCAATTCTGATGATGGATGGGATTTATATGCAAAGCCAGCAACAGGTTCAATCGGAGTAGTTACAATCAGAAATTGTATAGCATATGGTAATGGAAAGCTTTCTGATGGTTCAGGTCAGGCAGCTGGAGATATGAATGGATTCAAGCTTGGAGGAAGCAATGAAAAAGTTCCAACACCTCATGTTGTATTAAACTGTCTTGCATTAAATAACGGTGCATGCGGATTTACTGATAATGGTAATGGCGGAGCATTAACAATAATGAACTGTACAAGCGTTGCTAATGGTAAATATGCAAAGAAGTCTAATTTCACTTTCTACAGATCATCAAGTGATTCAATGTATATGGGACTTGTATCTGTAGACGATACAGACTCAGATAAGTTTGTTGGAAAGATGTTAAATTCAATCTATTTTAACTCTAAGAAGTATTATAGAATATCAGGCATGATACCAACAGTAATGGCAAATGGAGACAAGAAGGGTGATGTTGTAAGTAACCCATCTGGTATATCAGGTATGTTTATAAGTACAAATAATACTATTGATACTAATAAGAGCCTTGATTCTCAGATAAGAAATGCAGATGGAACTATTAATGTTAAGGGACTTTATGAGACAACAGGTGAATATGCAACTATGGGAGCACATTTTGGTGCTGCTAACCAGATCATAAAGGTTTCAGTAAACACTAATGTAAAGGAAGATGAAACAAAGACAGAGGAGACATCTTCTTCACAGGAAACAACAAAAGCAACAGAGACAACAACAAAGGAGACACAGGCTCCAACAAAGGCAACAGAGGCAACAACAAAGGAGACACAGGCTCCAACAGAAGCAACAACAGAAGCTGCAGGACAGAAGCTTATTCTTAATGCTAACAATATGAAAGCTGAAACAATTAAGTCATCAATCTACGCAGATGGATTCAAGATTAATGCTTCATTAGATGATGGAACTGTTACTGTAGACGGTAATACTAAGTCATATAATGGAAAGAGCTTTAAGCAGAGAATTAAACTTGGCGGAGCAGGAACAACAGCAAAGAGATCTATTGAGTTTAAGACAGCAGGGGCTTCAACAGTTACTGTATATGCAATTAGTTCAACAAAAGATAAAGAAAGAAAATTACAGCTTATTGACAAAAATGGTAAGACAGTAGCAACATCAGCAACAATTGGTGGAACAAGTCTTGTGACAGTAACATTTAATATTAAAGAGGCAGGGGAGTATTATATAGCTAGTACATCAGGTGGTATTAATGTATATTATGTTGAAGTATCTAATGGTATAGCATTAACAGGTTCTACAGAGGCACCAACAACAGAGCCAACACAGGCACCTACAGAGGCACCAACAACAAAGCCAACACAGGCACCTACAGAGGCACCAACAGAAGAGCCAACAACACAGGCACCAACAACAAAGCCAACACAGGCACCTACAGTTGCGCCAACAACAGAATCAACACAGGCTGCAACAGAGCAGGAGACAACAAAGACTGCTGGAAGCACAACAGCACCTACACAGGCACCAACTGTAAAGCCATCACAGGCTGACAGCACAGTTTCAGCAGATGTTAAGAAGCCAGAAGTAGGAGCAGATGAAGAAAAGATTACTAACTCACAGGTTGAGACAGTATCTTCAGATACAGCAGCATCAGCTAAGACACCAGAAGTTGCAGCAGATGAGACAAAGACAGGTGATGCAAGCCATATGATGATGTATGTAATTATATTCATCAGTGCATTAGCAGTATTTGCAGGATCAGCAGTTGTATCAAAAAGACGCAGAGTAAAGTAATATTCGATTAATAATATACTTATAAGAATTTACTTCTCCTAATATTTCTAAAAGAGGCTTTCGGTATAATGCCGGAGGCTTCTTTTAATTTTAATAAAAATATAAAGAAAAATGCTAAAAAACTTAAAAATCACTTGCATTATGCC
>UMBS01046512.1_pt1 | contig 11511 bp, 9 predicted proteins | sample 1964031 | NCBI WGS metagenome assembly UMBS01 (sample SAMEA4835948, study PRJEB28245) | human gut metagenome | biome: gut microbiome; material: fecal sample | place: Denmark | collected 2008 | reverse complement strand
TTTAATACTAGACCTGGAAAACCTGCTCCTGTTCCTATATCACATATATATTGATTAGATATAGGGAAAGCTTTATATGATGTTAGACAATCATAGAAATGTTTTAAATATATATCTTCTTCTTTGGTTATTGCCGTTAAATTATATTTTTTATTTTCTGTAATTAAAGCTTCTTTGTATAATTCTAATTGTTCTAGTTGAGTATTTGTTATTTCAATATTTATTTTTTTTAATTCTTCAATAAATTCTTTTTTATTCATTATAATACTTCCTTAAATATACCATTAATATTGATATATCTGATGGATTTACTCCACTTATTCTTAATGCTTGACCTATTGATGTTGGTCGTATTTTTTCTAATTTTTGTCTTGCTTCTGATGCTAAGTTTTTTATTTTGCTATAATCAATATCTTTCGGTATTTGTTTTTCTTCTTGACGAATCATTTTTTCAGCTTCTGAATTAATTTTATCAATATATCCTTTATATTTTATTTGTATTTCTACTTGTTCTATTATTTCTTCAGATATTTGTTCTAAGATACCTTCTTGTATTAAATCCTTTATTTTTATTTCTGGTCTTTTTATTAGGTCATATAGTGTAATAGAATCTTTTATTGGTGTACTATTTAGTTTTTGCAATAATTTATTCGTTTTTTCTTTTGGAGTTAATTTTATTGTGGTTAATTTTTCTTTTAGTAATTCTATTTTTTCTTTTTTATTTAAAAATTTTTTATATCTTTCTTCATTGATTAATCCCACTCTGTATCCATGTTCTGTTAATCTTAAATCTGCATTATCATGTCTTTGAATTAGTCTATATTCTGATCTTGATGTTAGCATTCTATATGGCTCTTTTGTTCCTTTAGTAACTAAATCATCAATTAATATTCCTATATATGCTTCATTTCTTTTTAATATTAATGGTTCTTGATTCTTTAAAGACAATGCTGCATTTAGTCCTGCTAACAATCCTTGGCATGCTGCTTCTTCATAACCACTTGTACCATTTATTTGTCCAGCTGTATATAAACCATCTATTATCTTAGTTTCTAGTGTCTGTTTAAGTTGTGTTGGATTTATGGCATCATATTCAATAGCATAAGCATATTTAGAAATTTGAGCATTTTCTAATCCAGGTAAAGAGTGAACCATTTGTTCTTGAATGTCTTTTGGCATACTGGTAGAAAATCCTTGTAAATACATTTCATTATAATGAATGCTTTCTGGTTCTATGAATAATTGATGTCTTTCTTTATCTTTAAATCTTACTATTTTATCTTCAATAGATGGACAGTATCTTGGTCCACTTCCTAATGGTTCTTCGATGGCACCATACATACTAGACTTGTTTAGATTTGATAAAATTATTTGATGAGTATTTGGTGTTGTATATGTTAAATAACATGGTTCTTGTAAATTTGGGTCATATTCTAAATTTTTTTCTGTATTAAAACAATAACATTCTTTTTCTCCTGGTTCTATAGACATTTTACTAAAATCTATACTTTCTTTTATTATTCTTGGTGGTGTTCCTGTTTTTAATCTTATTACTTCAAATCCATATTCTCTTAACTTATCGCTTAGATGATTACTTCTTTTTTCACCATTTGGTCCTGATGGTGTTCTTGTTGCTCCGACTAAAATATCTGATTTTAGATATGTTCCTGTTGTTAATATTACTTTTTTACTATAAATTTTTTCTTTAGTATTTAGCACTACTCCAAATACTTTATTATCTTCTATAATTAAATCTTCAATTAATCCTTCATATAATTCTAAGTTTTGGGTACTTTCTAATTCTTTTTTCATCGTTTTTGGATATTCTACTTTATCAACTTGAGCTCTTAATGATCTTACAGCTGGTCCTTTGGCGTTATTTAACATTTTCATTTGTAAAAATGTTTTATCAGTTATTCGCCCCATAGTTCCACCTAAAGCATCTATTTCTCTTACAATAATTCCTTTGGCTGATCCTCCTATAGAAGGATTACAAGGTAGAGTAGCAATATTATTTAATGAACCTGTTATTAAAATTGTTGATAATCCCATCTTGGCTGTGGCTAATGCTGCTTCACATCCGGCATGTCCTGCTCCGACGACAATTATATCATATTTATTCTTTAACATTTTATCACTTACTTTCCTAAACAAAATCTTTGAAACATCTCATCTAGTAATTCATCTGTATATGTTTTTCCTATTATTTCTCCTAGAGTATTCCACGATTCTTTTAAATCTATTTCTACTATATCTATTGGATAGTTATTTTCTATATTGGTTAGAGAAGAAACTAATAAATTATTGGCTTTTGTTAGTAATGAAATACTTCTAGCATTACTTAGATAAGTCATATCTTGCGTTTTTATTTTTTCAAGATTAAAAATTTCACTGATTTTATCTTTTATTTGTTCTAATCCTTTTTTTTCTTTGATACTTATTTTTATACATTCTTCATTTAATTCTAATTTTTGTTCTAAATCTATTTTATTTACAATGACAATATGTGGTTTATTTCTTATTTGTTCTAATAATTCTTGTTCTTCTTTTGTAATTATATCATTGTTATTTAATACCAAAAGAACTAAATCACAAGTATCAATTATTTTTTTACTTTTATTTACTCCTATTTGTTCTACGATGTTATTAGAATTTCTTATTCCAGCTGTATCTATAAAGTTACAAGCTATACCATTTATAATTGTTGTTCCTTCAATGGTGTCTCTGGTTGTTCCTTCGATGTCTGTTACAATGGCTTTTTCTTCTTCTAGAATTGCATTTAAAAGACTACTTTTTCCGACATTTGGTTTTCCTATTATTCCTATGGTTATTCCTTCTTTAATAATTTTTCCATCCTCACTAGAAGCTATTAAGTTATCTATTTCTTGTATAAGTTCTTTTATTTTGGGATATATTTGTTCATTTGTAACTTTATTTATATCTTCATATTCTGGATAATCTATATTTACTTCAATATTACTTATTATTTCTATTAATTTTTCTCGTAATAAATCTATTTTATTTGATAGGTTTCCGTTTAATTCTTTCATAGCTTGTGTTCTAGCTAATTCTGTCTTAGCTTCAATTAAATCCATTATTCCTTGTGCTTCAATTAAATCTATTCGACCATTTAAAAAAGCTCTTTTGGTAAATTCTCCTGGACTTGCTAATACTGCTCCATTATTTAATAATAATTCTAATACTTTATTTGTAGTGGATAATCCTCCATGACAATTTATCTCTATGACATCTTCTTTTGTAAATGTCTTGGGTGAACGCATAAGACTTACTAATACTTCATCTATTTCTTCATTATTATCTATTATTTTTCCATAGTGAATAGTATGACTTTTTTCATTTGATAGGTCTTTAGTAAATATTTTATTTATAATTGAGATGCTGTCTTTTCCTGACATTCTTATTATTGATATAGCTCCTGTTCCTAATGGTGTTGATATAGCTGCTATTGTATTATCCATAATATTCCTTCTTTCTTTTTATGTATTTTATCATATTATGAAGTAATTGTCATTTATTTTATTATGCAAGAAAAAAAAGCTTTATTATTCGCTTTCTTTTGGTTTTATTACGACACATCTATTTGGTTCTTCTCCTGTTGATTCTGTATATACATATTTATCTTCAGAAAGAATACTGTGGACGATTCTTCTTTCATAAGAATTCATACTATCTAATTTTACCTCTACTTTTGTTTTAGCTACTTCTCTTGCAGTTTTTTTGGCAAGATATTCTATATTTTTTACTCTTTTTTCTTTATAATTTTCTACATCTAATGTTATTGAAATAGCTTTATTTGTATTATTAAATAGTATTTGTCTTATTATTGTTTGAAGTGCACTTATTGTATAACCGTTTTTTCCGATTAGTACAGCATTATGATCAGAGAATATTTTTATTGTTATATTATTTTCTCTTCTTCTTACTTCTAAGTTAACTTCTAAGCCCATTAGATTGGTTATTTCATTTATACATTCTTTGGCATAATTTATTATATCATTATAATTTATTACTTCTATTATTGTTTGTTTTTTTAAAAGTGTATTTTTTTCTTCTTTTATAGTTATAATTAAATTTTCTTCTTGAGTATTTTGATCTTCTAGAGCATGTGATAGTGCATCTTCGTAATTTTTTCCTTCATATAAATATTTTTTCATTATTTTTCAACCTTCTTTCTTTCAACCAATAAATTTTGAATTATAGTGAATAAACTTGATGTTACCCAATAAATTCCTAAGGCACTTGACATTGTAAATGATGCATATGTTATTATTGCTAACATAAAGTATAGTGAAAACTTCATGTTTTGTGCTTGTGCTGATTGGTCTTTTAGAGTCTTTTTAAACGACACTAAGGTTGTTAAGAAAATTAACACTATTAATATTATATATATATATTTTCCATGTGTTATAGCAGTCCATGGTGTTGTTCCTAGATTTAATGATAAAAAGTTTCCTTCAAAGATTATTGGAGTTCTATTTATTGCTTCATAGTATGCCATTACTAGTGGTATTTGCATAAATGATAATAAACAACCTGATATAGGATTTATTTGGTATTTTTGATATATTAACATCATTTCTTGTGCTTTCCTTTGTTGGTCTTCTGTTGATGTTTTATCTTTATACTTTTTTTCTAGTTTTTCTAGTTCTGGGCTTGCTTTTTTGATAAGTTCTGATTGCATTGCTGTTTTTCTTGTCAATGGATATAATACTAATCTTATTAATAGACATGATATTATAATAGCTAATCCAGAATTTTTTACTAAACTTTCTATTTTTATTATTAACCATGCTAATGGCTTTACAAAAAGACTTGTCCATAATCCTTCATAATTTTTTAATGGAGTAAATTTATTACATTCTGGTAACTTTGATATATCTACATTGTTATCTTCATATATCTTTATTGCATCTTTTTCTGTTGGTTTACATATTATATTTTCTGTTATTGCTTGTCCTGTTTCAGGATTTTTTACTACTTTTTTTTCACTATCTTTTAATATTTTTGTACAACCTGTTAGCATAAAAATACATAGTATTATCATTATTATTTTTTTATTTTTCATATTTACCTACTTTCTTAAATGTATTTATTAATTCACAGCTTAATTCTTGATATGTTAAATCTAAAGCTGTTTCTTTAATAATTATAACATAATTATAGTTTTTTTGTATATATAATTCATTTCCCATTATTATATTTTTTATTTGTCTTTTTAATTTATTTCTAATAACGGCATTTCCAACTTTTTTGGGAATAGTTATTCCATATAATGTAGTGTTATTAGGTAGGTAAAATATTTTAAAGTATTTATTTTTTATATTTTTTCCCTTTTGAATTATATTTGTATATTCTTGACTTTTTTTTAGTATTTTTTCCTTGTTCATATATATACTTCCTTTACAAATTAGTGTTGTATAAACAAAAAACCACATTCTCGTGGTAACTATGCACTAAGTCTTGTTCTTTTTTTTGCTCTTCTTTTATTTATTATATTACTTTTCATTCTGGCAAAAAAACCATGTTTCTTAGCTTTTTTTCTATTATTTGGTTGATAAGTTCTTTTCATTTATGTCTACACCTCCCGTGAAAAATCTTCTTTATTATATAGGGGTTTTATTTTTCTGTCAATATTTTTTCAGTTTTTTGTTTCTTTTTTTTAATTTTATGTTATACTTATTATTAAGAATAAGAGGGATTTTTATGTTTGAAAAAATTTTGGCTATTACTAAAAATTATGCTATGGTTAAGGTTAGTAATAACATTGGTGATGATATACTTAACTATAATGTTATTTTAGAAGATAAAGATAAAGTTATTTTAGGAGAAATTGAAGAAATTATTAATAATGAATGTAAAATAACTTTTCTAGGAGAATTTCATAGTGGTAAATTTTATAGTGGTATAATTAGAAGACCTACTCTTGATGCTAAAATTAGGATTATAAATCAAGCTGAATTATCTGAACTTGTTGGAGATAATGATAAAAAAACAATGATTTTGGGTTTGTCTCCTTTATATAATAATTATCCAGTTAAGATAAATATTAATGATATGTTTAGTAATCACTTGGCTATTTTTGGTAATACTGGTAGTGGTAAAACGTGTGGTGTTGCTAGAGTTATGCAAAATTTATTTTATATGCATGATAAAATTCCTTTTAATGCTAACTTTTTAATATTTAATAATACTAGTGAATATCATAATGCCTTTAAAAATTTAAACTCTGTTAATGTTAATTATAATTATAAGATGTATACTACTGATAGGAGTAATACGGAAGGAGAATTATTGAGACTTCCTTTATGGCTTCTTGAGGTTGATGATTATGCAAATTTATTGGATGTTACTGATTATTTTCAAATTAATATTATTGAGAAAATGCTTAGTTTAGTTTCTATTTTTGCTAGAGAAGATGAGGAATCTTTACGATATAAAAATCATTTAATAGCTAAGGCTTTAATTTCTGTTTTATATTCCAATCAAGTTGCTGCAAAGATTAGGGACCAGATTTTTACTATATTAACAGATTGTCATACTAATGAATTAAATTTAGATGCTGAAGTGCCTGGTATTGGATATACACGTGAATTTAGGAAATGTTTTGATATAGATAATCATGGTGATTTTGTTGAAAGAATTCTTGTTACTAAGTATATTCAAAGTTTTATAGATAATAATACGAAGTGGAGTGAGGATTATGTTCCAATATATTTTACTTTAGATCAACTTGAAGTTGCTTTGAATTTCACTTTAATTAGTGAAGGTCTTTTGCTTAATGAGAAGTCTTATGCTGAAGCAATTTCTTTAAAGGTCAAATTACATACACTGAACAATAGTTCCAATAAAGATTTTTTCTATTTTCCTAATTTTATTACTATTGATCAATATATTTCTTCTTTATTGTTAACACAAGATAATAAAAGAGCTCAAATTGTTAATTTTGTTTTAGAAGATATTGATGATAGATTTGCTAAAAGTTTAGTTAAAGTTGTTTCTAGGATTGTATTTAGATACATGAAACGACTACAGCCAAGAGGATCTATGCCTGTTCATATAATGTTAGAAGAGGCTCATAGATATGTTCAAAAAGATAGGGATATAGATATTTTAGGCTATAATATATTTGAAAGAATTTCAAAGGAAGGTAGAAAATTTGGTGTTATTATTGATTTAATTACACAAAGACCTACTGAATTATCAGAGACTGTTTTATCACAATGTTCAAATTTTCTTATTTTTAAATTGAACCATCCTTCTGATTTAGAATATATTAGAAAAATGGTTCCTAATATTAGTAGTGATGTTATTGAAAAACAGAAATCTCTTCAATCTGGTACATGTGTTGCTTTTGGTAGAATGATGAAAATACCTATGATAGTAAAAATGGAAATGCCAAATCCAGAACCACAAAGTGCAAATGCTTCCATTTATGATAAGTGGATGATTGAAATTTAAAAATACTAGAATTGATCTGGTATTTTTTTTGTATTTATTTCGTCATTTATCAACAGTATCAACAGTTATCAACAAGTTTGGTATCTGTTTATAAAAACTTTTCAACAGAAAATGTCTATCAACAGTTTTTGTTGAAAAGTTTGTTTTTTGCTTATTTTATAATACTTTATCTTGTTGATAAATTGTTGAAATGTTGTTAATTTGTTTGTTTATAGAAAAAAATGTATAGACAAATCAACAATTTATGTTACAATATCTTTAGATGAAACTGGTAGGTGGTGATGGGATGAATAATGAAGGTTTATGGAATAATTTTTTAGAAATCATTCAAGAAGACTTGTCAACTTTTTCATTTGATACTTGGTTTAAGGATACTAAACTTCATTCTTTGAAGAATAATGTAGCTACAGTAATTGTTCCTGTTTTATTAACTAAAAAACATTTAGAAGATAATTACTTAGATATGATGATTGAAGTTATGAACAAACTTACGGGAAATACTGTTTCTTTTAATTTCATATTAGAAGATGAAATTGTTCCTGAAGATTTAGATATTGGCAATTACATAGTGACGGAGAGTAGCGGTAATGATCATAATTATGCTGATACTAATCTTAATAGTGATTATACTTTTGAAACTTTTGTCGTTGGTAATAGTAATAGATTTGCTTATACTGCATCAAGAGCTGTGGCAGAATCTCCTGGTAAGACTTATAATCCGTTATTCTTATATGGAGAAAGTGGTGTAGGTAAAACTCATTTAATGCATGCTATTGGAAATTATATATTTAATACTACTAATAAAAAAGTTTTATATGTACCAAGTGACAAATTTGTTGATGATTACACAAGAATATTCAGATATAATGACAAGAATAATTTTGATAAGATTGATAATTTTAAATCTAAATACAGAAGTGTTGATGTTCTTATTGTTGATGATATACAATTTTTAGGAAATGCTTCCAAGGGACAAGAAGAATTTTTTCATACTTTTAATGAATTACAAAGTATGAATAAACAAATAATTATTGCTTCCGACAGATCTGTTGATGATTTAAAATCTGTAGAAAATAGATTGTTAACTAGATTAAATGGTGGTCTTACTGCTAATATTTTAACCCCAGACTATGATCTTAGAGTTAGCCTTATAAAAAATAAGTTAAAGTATAATGAAGCAGCACAAGATATTCCAAATGAAGTTATAGAATATATTGCTAATAATTTTGATTCTGATATTAGAGCTTTAGGTGGAGCCATAACTAGAGTATTGGCTTATTCTACTATGTTTAACAAAGGAGTTATTACTTTAGATTTAGCGGTAGATGCTTTAAAAGATTTATTAAAAGACAAAAGTTATTATAAAAATGATGTTCAAAGAATTCAGAAAGTTGTTTGTAGCTATTATAAAATAAGTATTGATGATATGAAGGGAAAAAATAAGAATAATTCTATTAATTTTCCTAGACAAGTTGCCATTTATTTATGTAGAGTATTGACTTCAGAATCATTTCCAAAAATTGGAACGTATTTTGGAGGCAGAAATCATTCTACTATAATTAGTGCATATCAAAAAATAGAAAAAGAATTAGAAAAAAATGATAAATTGAAGAATGTCATTAAAGACTTAAAGAACAATTTATCATAAAACCTGTTGATAATGTTTATTTATGTGTAGATGTTGTTGATATATAGAAGCTTATAAAATAAGGTAATAATGAAGTTATCAACAGTATCAACTTTATAATAATAATAATAATTAAAAGAAAGGAATGATGAAAATGAAATTAATTATTAAAAAGAGTATTTTATTAGAAGCTTTATTAAATACTTCTAAAGCTATTTCACAAAAAAATTTAATACCTATTCTTACGGGAATTAAATTCGACTTAAAAAAGGAAGGTTTATATTTATATGCTAGTGATTCTGATATTTCTATTAGGAGTTTTATTGATAAAGATGAAATTGTTAAAATAGAAGAGACTGGTAGTGTTGTTATTGGTGGTAAATATATAGTAGAGATTGTAAAGAAATTACCTGAATCTAATATTGTTATTGAAGTATTAGATGGATATAATATGATTATTAGTGCTAGTGATGGAGAAGATTTAAATAATAAAATAGAATTTAATTTAAATGGTATTAATCCATCAGAATTTCCTAATTTAGATTTAGATGAATCTAAAAATCCTATAGTTATTGATCCAATTACTTTTAAAACAATTATTAGTCAAACTTCTTTTGCTACTTCTTTATCTGAAACTAGACCTATTCTTACGGGGATTAATTTTAAGTTAGAAGGAAAAAGTTTACAAGTAATTGCTACGGATAGTTATAGATTAGCTAAAAAAGTTATTGAACTTAATGATAGTTATGATAATTCTTTTGATATAGTTATACCTGGAAAGAATTTATTAGAGTTATCAAGAATTATTGAAGATGATAAGGAAAATATTCAATTACATATATTTAGTAATAAGATCTTATTTAAATATAAAAATATATTGTTTTTGTCTAGATTAATAAGTGGAACATATCCTGTATCTTCTGATATCATTCCTACTGAATTTTCTATTAATGTTAATATTTCATATAGTAATTTGTTTAATATGATTGATAGAGCATCTTTATTGACTTCAGATAAGGATAAAAACATTATAAGATTAGATCTTAATGATAAAGAATTAATTATTTCTTCTAATTCTCCAGAAATTGGTAAAGTTGAAAATAAGATAAGTGTTATTAATGATGGATCAATTTCTATATCATTTAGTTCTAAGTATATGTTAGATGCTATTAAGAGTTTTTATACTGATAATATAATTATATGTATGAATAATGATAATAGTCCTATAATTATAAAAGGAGAAGGAGATACTTCATTAATTCAATTGGTTTTACCTATTAAGACATATTAGTTTTATTTATGAACAGAAATGTTTATAGATGCTAAAGATATCGACAGAATTGTTGATATCTTTTTTTTATCAATAATTTTATTGTTATTATAAAATTTTTTTCGTTCGACTTTTTTTGATAAAATTTGACATTATAGTTATGTTTTAATAAAAATTTAGGGAGGTGATTTTGTGGTTAAATATGAAATTGATATGTCAACTTTAATGATTATGTCAATATCTGAAAATACTACAAGAGTTATTACGATTGATGATGATTTTATAGTAAATGATAATTCATTATCTATTATGAATTATTCTTGTTGTTTTTTTGGTAATTCATTAAAGGAGAGAATAAATGTGACAAAAAGACTTGTTAATATTTCTTCTAAGTCTCCTATTATTATTGAAGAGAGTAGATGTATTTTATTTTTTCCTTTAAAATCTACAAGGGAGAAAGAAAATATATGGATTTCGTATAATAATTTAGATACATATGTAAAAAACGATGATAAAACAATATTTCGTTTTAAGTGTGGTAAAGTAGTAGAAATTAAATTTTCATATTATATTATTGATAATCAAGTAACAAGAAGTTTAATATTGGATTATGAGTATAATAAAAGAAGAAAAAGTTTGGAAAAATAGTTGTTTTTTCTTTTATTTATATGGCTTTTGTGCTATAATTTTATTATGGATTAAGGTGTGGTTGAGTATGAATATTATACAATTATGATTATAAAAAATATTAAATTAAAAAATTTTAGAAATTATGAAAATTTGGATTTTGTTTTGAATAATAGATTAAATATAATTATAGGAAATAATGCTCAAGGAAAAACCAATATTTTAGAATCTATTTATTTTTTGTCTTTAACTAAATCTTTTTTTGCTGTAAATGATAAAGTTGTTATTAAAAAAAATTGTTTGTATGCTAGGATAGATGGTGTTATAACTAGTAATAATGGTTGTAATAATTTATCTATTTTAGTAAATAATTATGGTAAATATTTAAAGATTGGAAATAAAGAAATAAAAAAGAGTAGTGATTATTTAGGATATTTAAAAGTTATTTTGTTTAGTCCTGATAATATTAGATTATTAAAAGAGGGACCTTCTATAAGAAGAAGATTTT
>UMBS01045823.1_pt1 | contig 11780 bp, 9 predicted proteins | sample 1964031 | NCBI WGS metagenome assembly UMBS01 (sample SAMEA4835948, study PRJEB28245) | human gut metagenome | biome: gut microbiome; material: fecal sample | place: Denmark | collected 2008 | reverse complement strand
ATTTATTGCTGACATAATAAGCAATATGTGGTTGCGTAAGATAATGAGGTGTGGGAAGTTTCAGTTTGTAAGTTCTGCCATCAGCTCCTGCACGGAGGTCATTCGATCAATTCTATCAACATTCGCTCCCACAAATATCAGACCATGATCCAAATCTCCCTGCACTGCTGATATAAGTGCTTTGGTGATGCAGTACGGCACTTCAACAGGATTGCATTTGGCCAAACAATTGTAGCATTTTTTGATCTCTTCCCGCTGTCGGCTCACACGCTGAACAAATACATTGTTGAGCGCACGTCCCGGCATCCCAACCGGGCTCATGACAATAGTAATGTCCTCTGCTTTTGCATTAATATATGCCTGCTTATACGCATCCGAAGCATCACACTCCTCTGTTGCAACAAAACGTGATGCGATCTGAACACCGTCAGCCCCGATTTCCAAAGCATGTTCTATATCTTTATGATCAAAAATGCCACCGGCAACTATAACCGGGATTTTACAAGCAAATTCCTGTTCGTACTCTCGTACGACTTGAATAATATTTTTTATCTCCTGCTCATACTGTTCCGCCGTAATTGTCGCAATATCCTCTTTTTTGAATCCAAGATGGCCTCCCGCCTTAGGACCTTCTATAACAATAAAGTCGGCTGTCCTGCAGTACTTCTTTTTCCACTGGCGAAGTATGATCTGCGCCGCTTTGACAGATGAAACGATCGGTGCGATCTTGCAGCCGGAATCCCCGACATATTCCGGTAACCGCATCGGTAAACCGGCTCCTGATATAATGACGTCTACTCCGGCATCAACTGCCGTTCGCACATGATCTTCATAGTGCTTCAATGCCACCATGATATTTATACCGACCGGCTTATCCCCGGATATTTTCTTTGCCAGTGCGATATGCTTACGTATTGCTTTTTCATTCGCAAGTACTTGATCCGTTGCAAATTCCGGTTCATCGTATCCGATCTGTGCCGAGGAGATCACACCAAGGCCTCCACAGGCAGATACAGCGCCTGCCAATCTGCCTCGACTGACTCCAACTCCCATACCTCCCTGAATAATTGGCTTCTCTAGCGTAATATCTCCTATACGTAATGATTTCATACTTCATTCCTTTCCGACATTTCGTCACTTCATATGCCATTGCGGCACCGTTTACTTCTGTATGTAGTATCGGATACTATATTACGTGTTTTTCTTTTCCTCGTCAAGCTCCATTTTTCGAACAAGATATTCAAACTTCCCATACCCCACCGTTTTTCACAACCACATATCGCTTATTATGTCAGTAAATCAATGACTATTTTGCAGCCGACATAGTAAATTATCCTGCCATCAAAAAAACTAAAGCAATTCTTGGTGATGCCACGCTACACAACAGCAGTTTCCTATTAATTAAAAAAGGCAAGACACAAGCCTTGCCCCTTTACTTATCTGTTAGGAAATATCTTTATACTTTATGACATTCCATTTACTGTTTTGTATTTATATAACATCTCTGCATGATTCTGTTCCTCGACCTGAATATCTGCAAGCAGTTTACGAACTGAAGGTTCTCCAAAGCGAAACACATTTGTATTATACTCCGAAGAAACCATCTTTTCCGTGCCGATACAATCAGTAACCAAGAAATTATCCGCCTGCTTATCCTCACTATCTCCGGCTGTACTATACGTTGCAGTTGGCGCATAGTCTTTTCCTCTGGAATCATTGCAGTCACAACATGGCACATCACCATTCAGTACCTGCCCCAGTGTATCGTAATGTTTTTGTTCGAGCTGCTCGATCTCACCAAACAGATTTTTCAATTCCTCATCTTTTGCCTGCTCTTTGTAACGGCGGTACTTTTCCACACAATTCTTTTCCTGTGTCTGCAATTCTGTGATCACATCAATTTCATTTTGTTTTAAGATCATAATTCTCCTCGTTTCTGCTCTCAATAACCTACAGTTTCTATCTTTATTATGAACAGTTTATCAAGAATTATTCTCTTTGTTGATATGATCTGGCTACATTATAGGATTAGCTTGCCTCCGCATATTCGCGTAATTTCTGCCTTGCCTGTGACGACAAATGTTTCGGAACTTCAATTCCGATTTCAACATACTGATCCCCATGCACAGATGCATTCTTTTTGGATACAACACCTTTTCCTTTTAGTCGTATCTTGGTACCGCTCTGCGTTCCTTCCCGGATCTTACAGTCAACATCTCCGTATAGCGTGTGCACGCGGGCATTGCCCCCAAGCACTGCTGTCGTATATGGTACATTGACTTTCGTATAAATATCCAAGCCCTTACGCTCAAAACCCGGTTTTGTGCCGACAGATACCTGCAGATAAAGGTCACCTTTGTGTGCACCATAAACTCCCGGATGTCCCTCACCTTTTAAGCGAATGCGATTGCCATCGTCAATACCTGCCGGTATGTGCACATGCAGCGTTCTGCTCTGACCGCGCTCTCCATCCTGCAAAGTAATGACCTTGTCACATCCATACACTGCTTCGTCAAAAGTGATCGAAATGTGCGCCCTCGCATCCTGACCTGATTTCCGACCGGCATCTTCATAGGTGTCAAAAAAGCTCGATCTGCCATAATCGCCGCCCACATGCCATGATCCACCATCACCTGTATTCCAGGTTTTTCCATCGCTACTGTGCCACGATGTACCGTCACCAAAACCAAAGTGTCCGCTAAAACCGCCTTTGCCACCAAAAAGATTATCAAAAATATCACCATACATCCCCGATGCATCGCCACCGGAATAGTGAAATTCCGTGCCGCCGGTCGGATCAAAACCTTCCTCAAATGCCGCAGAACCAAATTGATCGTAAAGTTTCTTCTTTTCCTTATCACTTAACACATTGTAAGCTTCCGTAACTTCCTTAAATTTTTGCTCAGCATTCGGATCACCCTGATTCATATCCGGGTGATATTTCTTGGCCATTTTACGGTAGGCTCGCTTGATCGACGCATCATCCGCATCCTTTGATATCCCTAAGGTGTCATAATAATCCTGCTTCGTCTTCATTCACTCCACCTCCCTGTAGCCTTTCGTATGGGAAGTTTGCATTGATGATCAACCAATCGTAATAAACTTCTTGGTCTGCTCCTCCGGAATCTCTTCCTTTTTTGGCACCTGTAATGTCAAAACACCGTTTTCAAACTTCGCCTTAATATCTTCTTGTTTCATATTGTCACCAACATAAAAGCTGCGGTTGCAAGTTGCATGGAAACGTTCCTTCTGAACATACTTCTCTTTCTTGTCCGAAGTATTCTCCTCTGCTTTCTTAGCAGTTGCTGTAACGGTCAGATAACCATCCTTCAGCTCTGCGCTGATATCTTCTCGGCAAAAGCCCGGCAGATCCATCTCTACCGTAAATCCTTCCTCGGACTCCTTGATATCCGTTTTCATTAATCCATTCGCTGAATAGCTCTTGGCGTAAGTTCTCTGTGGCATATCAAAAAGGTCATCCATAAAATCTCTACTAAAAATACTTGGCATTAACATAAGTCATCGCTCCTTCCAACTCTGTACAGACTATATAGTCTGTCACTACTGAAATACTCAGAAACTCTTCTAAGCATTTCCTTTTCCTTGTTCTGATTATGTTATACCACTATTATTAGCACTCGTCAATAGTGAGTGCTAATAAATTTTGTGAACATTCTGTGTTCTCTATGTTATGCATTTTTCTTGCGAAAAATTTTCATCGATAGATCCCAATCTTTATACTGTCCATCCACCTTTAATTCGCCGTATGGATAAGGATCTAACAATGGGAATCTGCATATCATCGGTATCAGGCGGTCGCTTGCACCTACGTGTGTCAAACGGATCAAATAACCGATCTGCGAATCTCTCTGTTTGAGCTTATTCTTTGCAATTGCGATCGTATAGCCTTCCCGCTTCACCTGATTTGGTGCGATCGTCTTATCATATAAAACCTCTTTATCGTCCAGTGCAAGCACTTGAATACGATACTCATCACCCGATTCGTTTGGTGCAAGATTCCAGAAATACAGTCGAATACGGTTCCAACGATTACGCCATTCCAACTGCCCTTGTTCAATCGTCTGTTCCAAAACTTTTAGATTCTTATGATACCGCCACCGAATCGGCTCTTCATCCTTTCCACGTTTGGAATTAAAATACGGAATCTCTACGTATGTTCTAGGATGACTAAGCTGGTTCGCCGCCGCAAAACTTCCGGCAAAGCAGGACAGACCAACCGCAAGCACCACCAATCTGGCAGCGTGCAGCCGCATTCCGTTGAAATGTGCTTTAAGCCACGCATCCCCTTTGTTAAAAACAGTATTTGTAAATCCATCAGCCCCTTCTGCCATGAGTAAAAGACACACTCCGGTAAAGCATATATTGTATCGCTTGCCGGCTTCCCACAGCATAAAAAACATAACTGCACCCGCAAACGTAAGCGTATACATTGCCCCCGGTGCTGCTTCTCTCTGCAGAAACTGTCTGCACATTGCGCACAACATCAAAAATAACATCGCAATACGAAAGGCCTGCATATAGATCATAAACCATGCATTTTGCTTTCCTGCAAAATAACGAAAGAACGGTGGATATTGATATGCATACTGCGCATTCGTTATTCCATCATCATCGCCCATTGCCCATACACGCATCATTTTATTGCCAAAATGCTTGGCAAGACCAACCGGTCCCATCTTTTTGACACGTTGTTTCAAGCGAGCGATATCTGCTTTCCGCTTTTGTTCCTTGGTCGGGAACGAAGAGGTGTATCTCCGGTCGTTACGATTAAAACCGCCCTTGCTCTTTTCATTCATTCCCATCATGACCCAGTGTACAACAGGAAACTGCTGGTTAAACTTCTTCGCATCAACATGCTTTGCTACCAAATTGCTGCTGGAAAATAACACTGCCATACTCACGCAGACAACGAGTCCGACACGAACTGCACCCTCCAATACCCTTTGTCTGCTATGCTGCTGTTCTTCCGAAGCATTCTCCGTTTCCATTGTCTCTGATGCCCTTAAAGCACGGCGATTCTGCCAGCCTGCGACGAGACGCAACGCCAAATATAACCCCAGCGCAATGATTGGAATGATCGTTGTCGGACGCACACGGTAACCAACCGCCATAACGACTGCCAATAACACATCGTGTACCGCCATCCGCCATCTTTTTGCCGGCTTGTCAATGAGTCCCAGATACAAAACACCCATAATAAAAGGAAAAGATAACGTATTGGTATACACAGAAGTCAGCCATAAATAGGTTGTCGGGCACAAGAAAAATAATACTAATGCAAAGTTTGCCGTACCGATCCCGCGCATTTTTTTTACAGACAGGAACGTCAGTAAAATGCCCAGATCAATTGCCAAAACATTTAGCACTACCGTAGGCACCCATACCTTTGTAATGCCAACATCCGTCAAAAATTTATAAAAGTAATAAAAGCAAATGGTAATAAAATGATTGTTGCCATAATTCTGCATATAAGAATTCGTTGGATCCATCTGACCGTGATGATATTTTAACATGGCAAGTGCCTCGTTCTGAACACGTGCCGGATCTGCGATCGTCATTGGTCTGGATACCAATAATAAGAATGCGATCTGCGCCAAACCGATCAATAAAAACAGGAATACGGAAAATTTACGTCTCGTTGTCTGCAGCTTGTCCTTCCCATAAACACATAACATTACTATACAAGCCGCCATAAATAGTGTAATTGCAACTGTCATTCCATTTTGCAGTAATTCCTTTTTGTACAGTGTAATACCTCTGCAAGATAGCGCCAATATTACACCACACAAAAAAATACTAATGCTCAAAGCAACACAATATGCCCCTCTTAATATACCCTTCATTATCCTCTCCTCATTGTCCCTCAAATTTATAGTTCCCTCTCATCTGATATTCCGTGAACATCAAATCATGTACCTTGTAGCAGGAAGTCCCTCTAATTCCTGCTACGATATTTATTATACATATTTTTAAGAAGAGAATATGAACAAATTCTTAAGAAATTCTTAAGATGAAATTTTAGTTACTCAAACTTCCCATACCTCAAATTCTCCACAACCACATATTGCTTATTATGTCAATGACTATATAGCATTTTGCAGGTTATAACATCACGGGAATATTCCTTTCATGTTTTCTGCGAAAATAAGCTTGCGCAGTGCCACAATATAGGCCGCCATGCGCACCGTACATTTACACTCTTCTACGACATCCATGATTGCAGTAAAGGATTTCGTCATCAGTGATTCTAACATTTCATTTACCTGATTACGCTCCCAGGTTAATTCCTGGATATTCTGTACCCACTCGAAATAAGATACGATCACGCCACCACTATTTGCAAAAATATCCGGTACAACCGTGATGCCACGCTTCTCTAATATTTTATCTGCCTCTTCCGTGGTTGGTCCATTCGCAGCCTCTACAATGTATTTACAGCGCAGCTCAGAGGCATTGTCTGCCGTGATCTGATTCTCCAGTGCTGCCGGAACAAGCACATCACATTCACAAGTAAGAACTTCTGCATTGCTGATATGACTGACACCATCCGCCTCGTAATCTTTGAGCAGTTTACCGGTAGATTCCAAAAAGGTGCAGATCGTGTCAATATCCAACCCTTCCTCACAATACAAGCCGCCTGACACATCACTGATCGCAATCACTTTCGCATCGCGATGATAAAAAATCTTTGCCGCATTACTTCCGACATTACCCATTCCCTGAATGGCAACCTTTGTTCCGGCAAGCTCTTTATTTTCTTTGGCAAGCAGCAATTTTGTACTGATCACTACACCACGGCCGGTTGCTGAATTTCTCCCTCGTGAACCGCCGAGTTCTACAGGTTTACCTGTAACCACACCCGGGCAAGGCTTTCCGTTTAACTGACTGTAGGTGTCCAACACCCATGCCATCGTCTGTGCATTGGTATTGACATCCGGTGCCGGAATATCTGTATCCGCACCAATGATCGGCGCAATAGCAAAGGTATATCTTCGTGTCAGATTGCGCAGTTCACGTTCCGATAACGTAGACGGATCTACCTTGATGCCACCTTTCGCCCCGCCGTAAGGAATATTGGCTACCGCGCATTTTAAGGACATCCAAGTTGCTAACGCTTTCACTTCCGATAACGTGCAGTCCTGATGGTAACGAATACCTCCCTTAAAAGGACCACGAATATTAGAATGCTGTACACGATATCCTTCAAACACTTTGATCGTGCCATCATCCATTTCAACCGGCAAATATACTTTTGTTTCTCTCTGTGGATTTTTAATGATTTCAAACATTTTTTTATCGATGTGTCCGACTTCCATCGCTTCCGTCATGACATCAATAACATTCTCATATGGATCGTATGCTTTTGACATGGGCTCTCTCCTTTGGTGCTAAAATAATTGTGTCATTCCCCAGGGTTCGTAAGCTTACATACAAGAGAAAAGAAACCAAATAGCTTTGATCCTGTTTCTTTGCTCTTGCATGAACGCATCATATTCCTATCTTCACCAAAGGTCAATACTTCCCATGAAAGTCCGTTCCATTTAATTTTTTTAATCATTTGCAGCTAATTTTAAGAAGTCAATATCATTTTTAATTAATAATATAAAGTATTTTGTATCATGCACGCTTTCAAATCTTTGCGGTGCTCAATGCACTTAGCAAACTCCCGCATTTAGTCATCATACTCCTCCAGGAAAGAATGTTTGACGCCATCTTTTTTGTATGCAATGACCGTAGAAAGATTTACATTTTCAATACTCTTAAAAATATTACCTTCCACATATGGATTCACCCGTTTCAATCGCTTGATCAGTTCCTTGATCTCAACACGCTTAGACTGATTTTCCTCATTATTACAAGTTGTACAAGTGTCGGTAAACTTGCAGGCGCACTGGATAAAGTGCAGATCATTATAATCCCGCCAAGCTTTAATATCATCCTCACGCACCAAATATAACGGACGGATCAGCTCCATCCCCTCGAAATTCGTGCTGTGCAGTTTCGGCATCATCGTCTGGATCTGTGCTCCGTACAGCATTCCCATCAAAATCGTCTCGATCACATCATCATAATGATGGCCAAGCGCAATCTTGTTACATCCCATACTTTTGGCATACGTGTACAAATGTCCACGCCGCATACGCGCACACAAATAACATGGTGATTTTTCCACATGGTATACAGATTCAAAAATATCCGATTCAAAAATCTCGATCGGGATCTGCAGTCTTTTGGCATTTTCCTCGATCACCTGACGATTCGCCGGGCTGTAACCCGGATCCATCACGAGAAATTTAACCTCAAAATCAAACTTATTGTGACGTTTTAACTCCTGAAAACACTTTGCCATAAGCATAGAGTCTTTTCCCCCGGAAATGCACACCGCTATCCGATCTCCCGGTTTGACAAGCTCATATGTGTTGATCGCTTTGGCAAATTTGGACCAGATTGTTTTCTTAAACTTCTTACGCAGGCTTTGTTCTGCTTCTGCTGCCACATCTTTTTCTTCCGGTGCGCTCATAAAATCCATAAGCCACGCTACATAGCCACCTTCCAGACTAACGGCATCGATTCCCTTCTCACGAAGCTTGTCGGCTGCTTCGACGCTAAATTTACCTCTGCTGCAACAAATTACCAACTTCTTGGACGGGTCTACTTCTTTACAAGATAATATGTCTTCCTGAGGTGCTGCGATTGCTCCCGGAATGGCACCATGAGCAATACTTTCTGCATCACGTATATCGATCAACTGATACGAATCCTTAGGAAGCTCCTTTACTTCTTCTATAGTAATACTGTTCATTTTGCACTCCTTATCTCTCACCTGCTTACTGAATCGTCTCTCTCGGTACGCTTAAGTCCTTGATCACTTCACCGGCTAAGATCAAACCGGCAACTGATGGCACATACGCCACACTTCCCGGAATATCGCGTCTCTCCGTGCACTTATGCTGTGCTCCCGGCGGACAAATACAGTGATTACGGCAACTGATCGCCATATCTTCCATTGGTCTTGTAGGTTTCTCCTCGGAATATACGACTTTCAGCTTTTTGATCCCACGCTTCTTTAATTCCCGGCGCATAACACGCGCCAAAGGACATACTTTCGTTTTATAGATATCGGCAACTCGAAAAGCACTGGCATCCAATTTATTGCCGGCCCCCATACTGCTAATAACCGGGACATGCTTCTCTTCTGCTTTCATAATGAGCGTGATCTTTGCAGTCACCGTGTCGACCGCATCCACAATATAATCATACTCTTCAAAAGGAAATTCGTCTGCATTTTCCGGCAGAAAAAAACACTTGTGCGTGCGCACCTGTGCATCCGGATTGATCGACAAAATGCGATCCTTCATTACATCCACCTTATACTGCCCGACTGTATTTCGCGTTGCAATAATCTGTCGATTGAGATTGGTCAGGCACACCTTGTCATCATCGATCAGATCAAAGGCTCCTACTCCACTTCGTACTAATGCCTCACAAACATAGCCACCTACTCCCCCAACGCCAAACACAGCCACACGCGACTGCTTTAATTTTTCCATCGTTTCTTTGCCAAGCAACAGCTCGGTTCTCGAAAATTGTGTCAGCATACTAAATCTCCATTCTGCAAATGCTTTATATGAAAACGATTGCAAATAAATAATCCAATAGGATTCTTCCTTAAAACGCACTCGGCAACAATATACTCTCATTTCCCCGTGTTGTCAAAAAACTATTTCCATTTCGTGTCATTTCATGTAAAATATTCGCTGTACTATTTCGTGTCGTGATAAGAATCACCATTTAAATAGCCTGCAAATAAAAAGTCAAGGCTAAATTGCAGAAAGGAGTATCGTATTTTGAAAAAATTACTATGTACCATATTAAGCCTAACATTACTATTAACAGGCTGTACTATCGGAAACGGCAATATCCGTATCGGTGCTGCCGGAATTGGAGGTATGTACTATACGTTTGCCAATACATTAGCAGGCCTATGCACCAAAGAGGATACCGGTTTCGAACTTGAAGTGAAAAAGACCGCAGGATCTGCCGCTAATCTGCGTCTTCTATCCAGCAATTACATCGAACTTGGTATTGCACAGGCAGATCTGATCGGCGCGGCATATCAGGGCACCGGCGTTTTTACCGGCAAAAAATGTCAAAACTTCAAAGCAGTCGCAAGCCTGTATCCGGAAGCATGCCAAATTGTTGTGCGTAAGGATTCCGATATCGAAACCATTGATGATCTGCAAGGCAAAAAGGTCAGCGTTGGCGAGGAAGAATCCGGAAGTGAACTAAACGCCAGACAAATATTAGAAATGTCCGGACTGCCGGAAGATCTGATCAAGACGAAGCATTTAGATTATACCGATGCTGCCGACAAATTAGCAGCGGGAAAGATTGATGCATTTTTCTTCACCGCAGGGGCACAAACTACTGTTGTAGAAGAGTTGGCAAAGCACTGTGATATCCGATTGTTAAATTTGGACGATAAACTACGCGGCAAACTTACCACTGCCTATCCATTTTATTCCGATTATACCATTCCCGCCGGCACTTATACCGGGCAGGAAGAGGATATCCAGACTGTTTGTGTACAATCTATATTGGTCGCCAGTGATGCACTCGACAACACCACCGTCAAAAAACTGACAAAAACAATCTTTGCCCATCAAAAAGGATTGCAATATGCTACGTCCGTTGACCTTCAGTTAAATGAGAGTTCTGCGATCAAAGGAGTCCCGATTCCTTTTCATCCAGGCGCTGCTGTCTATTATTCCGAACGAGGGATCAACGTGAAAACAGAATAAACCTCTGAAAATGGATCTGAGATCCATTTTCAGAGGCAAGATAACTCCTTCAACACATTCTCATATTAGAATGCATATTTTTAGAAAGGCATTTATTTATTATGATAAAAATAGAACTTGATATGTATCAGACACTGGCGGTCGCCGTCTTAGTACTGATGCTTGGCGCCTACCTCAAATCCAAAATATATTTCTTAGAAAAATTTTGTATTCCGGCACCTGTCATTGGCGGACTGTTATTCGCCATCTTTACCTGTATCTGTTATACCACCGGAGTGGCAGAATTTTCATTCGATGATATTTTGCGCGAAGTATGCATGGTATTTTTCTTTACTTCCGTAGGATTTCAGGCGAATCTCAAGGTGCTGCGCAGTGGCGGAAAATCGTTGATCCTATTCTTGTTTCTCGTCATTGCCTTGATCGTATCTCAAAATCTGCTTGCTGTTGGTATAGCTAAGCTGCTTGGCTTAAGCCCTCTGGTCGGTATGTGCACCGGTTCCATCCCGATGGTCGGCGGTCATGGTACCGCAGGCGCTTTCGGTCCTGTCTTAGAAGACTTTAACATCAAAGGAGCAACCACGATCTGTACCGCTGCAGCTACGTTTGGATTGATCTCCGGCAGTTTGGTCGGTGGGCCGCTTGGCAAACGATTGATCGAAAAACGCGGCTTATTAGATACTGCCATTCCGGAGGATGACACATTGTTGGTCGAAGATGAAAAGAAGCATGAACGACATACCAACATGTACGCCGCCGCGGTCTTTCAGCTCATCTTAGCCATCGGACTCGGCACCATTTTTTCTTGGTTACTGACGAAGACCGGCATGACGTTTCCAATATATATCGGAGCCATGATCGCTGCTGCGCTTTTTCGCAACATTGGCGAATATAGCGGTAAATTTACTATTCATATGGGTGAGATCAACGACTTGGGAGGAATCTCCTTGTCGCTGTTTT
>UMBS01067650.1_pt1 | contig 11898 bp, 5 predicted proteins | sample 1964031 | NCBI WGS metagenome assembly UMBS01 (sample SAMEA4835948, study PRJEB28245) | human gut metagenome | biome: gut microbiome; material: fecal sample | place: Denmark | collected 2008 | reverse complement strand
GAAAGAAGCCAATAGGCAAGCTGAAATCAGCGAAAACGCCAAAGCAGTCAACCGAAGAAGCCAATAGGCAAGCTGGAATCAGGGAAAGCATCACAGAAACCAATATAAGTAGTCTCAGTTATAGATAATGGTGGATTGATTTGACTAGAATTCAATATGATACCATTCGGAGACGAAGTTGAAATAAGCTGATCGAAATTCGATAAATTGCATCGCTGTCATACAAAAGGGAAGAAAATAAGTATGGCAACATGGATTTTTCACGATCAAATCATCTTGAACCGCGATTTCAAATATATTCGAGAGTATGGCATGGATGCGATGCTGGTACTTGGATGATAGTCCCAGTGAATTGAGCATTTGTTGAATATGCATTGTGCGAATTTCGCAAAGCGGCATATAACCTAAAAATTTTTTGATATGATTATTGTAGATGCAGCAATAATTTTGGATTGTCGATGGTTTGACAACGCCGTTTTTATAATTCTGTATCCCAAAAGAATACCATTCGTTTAGCGTTAGGGTGCTTTTGTCTAAATTGCTATTTGGGTTATTAGGATTACATTTTGCTCTGTTATAAAAAGCCTCACTTTCAAGTTTTTGAAAGGTATTATAACAAGATATAAATAAATTTATTCTTTCCGTTTTTTTGCCATAATGGAAATACGAAACAAGTATTCGTGGCAGGAAAGTTCTGAATAATGCATGCATGGCAGGTCTGTCGTATTGTGTATATTTACGGTAAAAATCATCGACATAGACAGGATTAAGAAATATATTTGTGTATATTTAACAAAATCGGCAATAGATTTTTTAAAAAACAGGTAAAAATGATTGATTTATTTACCGTATCGTGTTAAAATATGTTTTGTAATTTTTTATGTATATAAATGAAAGGCTATGGTGCGTTTTGACTGAAATATGAGTTTTTGTTTCATGACTCTTTAGCTCAAAACATACGTACAGCATTTCAGTTATGTACGATGACTCAATAATAAAAAGAGGAGGAGAAATAATGAGAAAACAGACAAAAAAAGTTTTGTCATGGGTTCTTGCCGGTGCAATGGCGTTAAGTCTTATTCCTAGCGTCGGCCTTGTTTCTGAAAAAGCAGATGCTGCGGTATCTACTGTGGACAAGGTTGTATTTGATAAGGCAGTAGAATCTAAGTTAGTAGGCGGAGATTCTGGAGAAGCTCGTTTGTTAGTATTTAACAACTGGGGCAAGTATGATCCAAATGCACTTGAAGGAATTAGCATGAAAGATGCATCTATTACTTTTAATGTTGAAGGTGTAGCTGATGTGTTGGCGAAGACAGGTGCTAAGTCTATTAAAGCATTCCTTGGATTGAATTCAAGTGATTGGTCAGTGAATACTCTTGGTAACACTGCACCTGCAGATGGAGTAACAGAAATTGAGAAAGATGGAACCTATACAGTAACATATACTGGTTCCTCAACAATTACACTTGGAAATCAGATGGGTGTAATGTTTGCTGACATCGACTCTGCTTTAGAGAAAGATGATGACAAGAATGTAACAGCAGGTTTGAAAGTTTCTGATACAAAGCTTCAGCTTAAAGCTCCTGCTTTAATGAAAGATGTTACATCTTTCGATAAAGCGGTAGAATCTAAGTTAGTAGGCGGAGATTCCGGAGAAGCTCGTTTGTTAGTATTTAACAACTGGGGCAAGTATGACCCGAGTGAGCTTGAAGGTATTGATGTAAAGAATGCATCTATTACTTTCAAGGTTGCAGGTGTTGCAGATGTATTGGCAAAGACAGGCGCTAAGTCTATTAAAGCATTCCTTGGATTGAATTCAAGCGACTGGTCTGTAAATACTCTTGGAAACACAGTTCCTGCAAACGGAGTAACAGAGATTGAGAAAGATGGAACATACACAGTAACATATACTGGTTCTTCAACAGTTAAGTTAGGAAACCAGATGGGGGTAATGTTCGCTGACATCGATTCTGCATTAGAGAAAGATGATGACAAGAATGTAACAGCTGGTTTAACAGTATCTGATGCATCTCTCAAAGTTGAGGTGGCAAAGGAAGTTAAGAGCGTTGCAAAATTCGATGGTGCTACAGAAAGCAAATTCGTAGGTGGCGACAGTGGAGAAGCAAGACTTCTTGTGTTCAACAACTGGGGCAAGTTTGATCCAAATACAATGGAGGGTCAGACACTTAGAGACATCTCTATTTCTTTCAAGGCAGCAGGCGTTGCAGATGTATTAGCAAAGACAGGCGCTAAGTCTATCAAGGCATTCATCGGTGTAAACTCAAGTGACTGGTCTGTAAATACATTAGGTAACACAGTACCATCAGCTGGTGTTGTTGAAATCGAAAAAGACGGAACATATACAGTATCTTATACTGCAGCAGGAGAAATTACTCTTGGAAATCAGTTAGGTGTAATGTTCGCTGACATCGATTCTGCATTAGAGAAAGATGATGACAAGAACGTAACAGCTGGTTTAACAATTTCTGATGTAACTATGAAGACAACAGAATTGAAATTCGCAGATGATACAGAAGGACCAGAAGTAACACCTACTCCAGAGCCAACAGACGCTCCTAAGGCTTATGATGAGGCTCTTTGGGCTACAAAGGGTATCCATGCTTACCTCTCATATCAGATGGATTCATGGGATTATCGTAATGGTTACAAGCCAAATGCTGTTGGAAAACAGGATACTTACGATTACATCAAGGCAAGCGGTAACGCTGCAGAATTCAAGGCTACTGATGTATTACTTACAAGAGATGGTGAGTATACAGTAGCTATTAGCGGTATCGATTTGTCATCAGCTACGAAGTACAACTTGTTGTCTATCGCAACAGACCTTTCTGCTAAGACAGAAGAAAACCCAGATGGTGCATATGCAGATGTTAAGTTATCTGTTACATCTCTGAAGGTTGATGGTGCTGAAGTTGCTAAAGATCTGAGCCTTGTTCAGAAAGCAGATGAGTTGTATTACTACTATCCACTGATCAACAAGTGGAATCCTGATGATAAGGGACCTTTGTTTGACAAGACAGATGCTGAAGAGTTAGCAATTCCAGAGAACAGCATTGAGATTACATTTAAGGTTACAGGACTTAAGGCTGCATTGAATGACCTTAAGGAAGGTACTTATAAAGATCCTGAGACAGGTGAGAATGTAAAGAACGATACTATTACAAAGGACGATATTGATGCGTCTGAGGGTGTTCTTCCTACACCGAGTGAACAGCCAACTGTTAAACCAAGTGAGAAGCCAAACGTAACACCGGCTCCTACAAACAGCCCGGCACCTACTAAGGCACCTACTAAGGCACCAAAGGCACCTAAGAAGGGTAATAAGGTTGAGAGCGGCAAGGTTGTTTACAAGGTAACAAAAGCAGCTACAGCTAAGAAAGCTGGTACATTAGCAATCGTTGGTCTTTCTAAGGCAGGCAAGAAGGCATCTAGCCTCTCTGCACCAGCTACAGCTAAGATCAATGGCTACAGCTACAAAGTAACAAGTATTGGCAAGAACGCATTCAAGGGCGCTAATGCTAAGACGATCTCTCTTGGTAAGAACATTAAGTCCATTCCTGCAGGAGCATTTGCTAATTGCAAGAAGTTATCTACTTTGAAGGTAAAAGCTAAATTAACAAAGGTTGCTAAGAAAGCATTCAAGGGATGCAAGAAGACAATCAAGGTTAAGGGCGCTTCTAAGAAAGTAACTAAGGCTAATGTTAAGAAGTTAAAGAAGAGCGGTTACAAGAAATTCAAATAATTAAAGAAATTAACACTAAATTTTGATAATTATTGAGTCATTTAAAATATGGTGAAAACCGGAAAACAGTCGTGTCGAAAGACACGGCTGTTTTTTTATTATCGGAAATACTTTATCGAAAATTGCTGTTGTGTGGAGTAATGCAATCAAGAATTGCTTTAGCAATTCTTGCAAAGCAAAGCGCCGGCTTTGCTTTTTGTTCCTTTATCGGAGATTGCTGTTGTGTGGAGTAATGTTATCAAGAATTGCTTTAGCAATTCTTGTAAAGCAAAGCGCTGGCTTTGCTTTTGTTGAGTGGTTTTAGTTCGTAGAAGTCTGTGCAGCAAGAGGATTCTCTATTTTTGTAGGTAAAACAAGCCTTTTTTTCAAAGGAAAAAGGGCTGGAAATTTTAAAGAAAATCTTGTATAATAGTACATGATTTGGGGGACATCAGCATTTAAGTATGATATCCTGACCAGAATGTTCAAGAACATGTCAATGTTTGACCAAAACATTGCAAAATGAAAAGGAGGAAAATATTCATGAGAAAACAGTCAAAGAGTTTACTCTCTATGATTCTCACAGCAGCTATGGTTGTTTCTTTAGGTGCTGGTGTGACTGGTGAGAAGTCTAAAGCTGCAGATGCAACTAAGATCGCACCAGAATTTACTGCATATCTTGTGCAGAATAACAGTAAGATTTTCAATGGAACAGACAGAGTTGTAAAGGACAGCACAGGTGCTGTTAAGCAGGTTGATGCTGCTTACAAACTTGCAGCAGGCGAGACAGAAGAGGTTAGTGGTGGATTTGTAGCATCTACAGGAGCCATCTCTACGACAGGCACATATACAGTATCTGCAGTAGCAGAGGATGATGTAGATGATCTTTTGACAGAGGCATCTTATCTTGGAGTTGAGTTTGGTACTTTAGGTGCAAAGGATGTATCCGGCAAGAAGAATTATGTTGTACCTAGCACATATTCTATAAAGCCTAAGACAATCACAATCACTGGCGCTGACGGTAAAGTAAAGCAGACGCTTGATTGGTCTAAGGCAAGCGTTTATAACGATGGTAATAAAGCAACAGGCAAGCTTCGCGCTGGTATTGTTAATAACTACTGCAGCACATCCGCAAGTAAGGCAGATGAGTTCCAGAAAGCAAACCCATTTATGACAAATGCTAATGGTACATGGACAAACGCAGGTGACCCGGTTGAGGTTGTTGCAGGTGATACACTCGCAGTTACATTGGAAGTATCTGCTGAGGCTCCTGTAGTAACACCTACTCCAAAGCCAACTGTTGCTCCTACAAAGGCACCGGCATTGAAGACATATGATGCATACCTTGGATTCCAGACAGATAACTACATCTTCCGTGATCCATGGAACGCCAGCAATGGTCTTAAGAGCAAGGAAATTAAGTATAATTCTCAGGTATCACTTAGCACAGGTGATAAGATGAAAGGATTCAATGCTAAGATTGCTAATGCTACAATGAAAGCAAACGGAACAAACTATACAGTATCTATCTCCGGTGTAAACCTTAAGACAATCAAGGGTGTTGAGAAAGATGCTAAGACAGCTAAGGGCTTCAACATGCTCTATGTTACAACTCAGATTCCTTTGACACAGAAGGGTGTAACTGCTGTTAATGCTACATTAAAGATTGATGGCAAGGTTGTTAAGAGTGGTTTCTCACTTCCTAACAAGCCGGATGCTGATGAGTATTATCAGTTCATGGTAGCTGATGGATATTCAGAAGATGACGGAATCAAGAATGTAGCTTATCCTAAGGGAAAAGATGCAAATTCTGCAATGAGTAGTTTGACAACTCTTCCTACAAGCAGCATGGAGATTACATTCCAGCTCAAAGGTGCTAGCTTCGAAGCAGCTAAGACAATTGGCTACAAGAAGGGTGCTAAGTTCGAGTCTGGCAACTTCAAATATCAGGTAACAAAGGTTGCAACAGCTACAGGCTCTAAGAAGACAAAGGGTGTTGTAACAGTAGTTGGCTTGTCCAAGAAGGGTAAGAAAGCTTCTAAGCTTAGCGTAGGTACTAGTGTATCTAAGACTGTAAGCAAGGTTAAGGCTACTTACAAGATCAACAAGCTTGGCAAGAATGCATTCAAGGGTGCTAAGGCTAAGAAAGTTACTCTTGGTAAGACGATCAAGTCTATCCCGGCAGGTGCATTCAAGAACTGCAAGAAGCTTTCTAAACTTACATTGAAAGCTAAAGTTTCTGTAAAGAAGGGCGCATTCAAGGGCTGCAAGAAGACAATCAAAGTTACTGCTGCATCTAAGAAGGCAAAGAAAGCTCAGCTTAAGAAACTTAAAAAGAGTGGATACAAGAAATTCAAATAATTTTCGATAGAAAATTAGAAGGAATTGAGTCAAACAAATTCTTGAACACAAAACATTGGTTTTAAGGGAGACCGTGATTCGATTGCAGATCGGATCACGGTCTTTTTATGGAATTGGAAAATGCTGTTATGCAGCGTGACATCACCAAGAATTGCTTTAGTAATTCTTGCATAGCAAAGTGCTGGCTTTACTCTTTTTTTATGTCATGAGCGAACTTCTCACCGAAATTAGCACAAAATATCAAAATAATGTTATAAATTGCCCTAATAATTGTAGACGAAACAAATATATGCAAGTATAATAGAACTATCAAGTCGCAAGATATGCGCAATCGGATGATCTTGTCTTACCGATATGACAAGCGGGGATAAAGTCATCAAAATTAGAGAAAAGGTATTTTGAAAGGAGACGAAACATGAAAGTAGCAGACGGATTTTGGTTAAGCAAACAGGGTTACAATGTGAACTACGCTTCTCAGGCATACAAGGTGGAGACAACAGAGAATTCCATCAAAGTATTAGCTACACCATATACGGTTTTGAATCGTGGTATGACATTGGGAGGACCAAACCTTGAGATCACATATTCTTCTACATCAGAGAACATCATCAAGGTACACATTGATCATTACAGAGGAGGATTGGACAACATTCCTCGTTATGAGTTGAACGAGGATACAGGATATACTCCTGAGATCACTCGCACAGAGGACAAGGTAACACTGAAGTCCGGCGATACTCGCGTAGAGATCAAGATTGCAGATGACTGGGAAGTACAGTATTACTACAAAGATAAGCATTTGACAGGCGGTGCATGGAGATCTACATCCATCATCAACGAGAGCCAGTACACAGCAAACGCTCGTATGAACACACAGGAAGACGATCAGTTCTTCAACTATCCACAGGATCCTCACACAACATATTTGCGTGAGCAGTTAAAGACAGATATCGGTGAGTGTATTTACGGTTTCGGTGAGAAATTCACTCCATTCGTAAAGAATGGTCAGACAGTAGAGACATGGAACTGTGATGGTGGTACATGTTCCGATCAGAGTTACAAGACAGTGCCGTTCTATATCTCTTCTAAGAGCTATGGTGTATTGGTCAACAGCTCTGACAAGGTATCTTTCGAGGTAATGAGCGATACAGTTTCCAAGGTAACATTTACGGTGCCGGGTGAAGAGTTAGAGTACTTCATTATCGGTGGTGAGAACTTAGAGCATGTATTAGAGAACTATACAACATTGACAGGTAAGCCTGCATTGCCACCGGCATATTCCTTCGGTCTGTGGTTGTCTACTTCCTTTACAACGAGCTATGATGAGAAGACAGTAAACAGCTTTATCGATGGTATGGCAGAGCGCAAGATCCCATTGCAGGTATTCCACTTTGACTGTTTCTGGATGAAGGGTTACGAGTGGTGTAACTTTGAGTGGGATGATGAGATGTTCCCGGATCCTGAGGGAATGTTAAAGAGACTACACGACAAGGGCTTAGAGATCTGTGTATGGATCAACTCATACATTGCACAGCAGTCTAAGTTGTTTGATATTGGTAAAGAAAAAGGTTATTTCATCAAGAATCTGGACGGAAGCGTATTCCAGTGTGATATGTGGCAGCCTGGTATGGCAATTGTCGATTTCACAAACCCAGAGGCTTGTGCTTGGTTCAAGGGTCTTTTGAAGAAGCTGTTTGACATGGGTGTTAATAACATCAAGACAGACTTTGGTGAGAGAATCCCTACTAAGGTAAAATATTACGATGGATCTGATCCGATCAAGATGCACAACTACTACACATACCTTTACAACAAGTGTGTATTTGAAGCATTAGAGGACTATTATGGTAAGGACAAGGCTTGTCTCTTTGCTCGTAGTGCGACTGTTGGTGGACAGAAGTTCCCGGTACACTGGGGTGGTGACTGCTACGCAGAGTATTCTGCAATGTCAGAGACACTTCGTGGTGGACTTTCTCTCTGCTCATCCGGTTTCGGTTTCTTCTCCCATGATATGGGCGGATTCGAGGCTACAGCTCCTGCTGATGTATATAAGAGATGGTGTGCATTCGGTCTGTTGTCTACACACAGCCGTCTGCATGGATCTACTTCTTACCGTGTGCCTTGGGCTTATGACAAGGATGGCGATACAGAGGCATGTGATGTACTTCGTCACTACACTGTATTAAAGGGTAAGATGATGCCTTATCTTTGGGCACAGGCTAACAAGACTCATCAGGTCGGTGTTCCAATGATGCGTTCTATGATCATCGCATTCTCTGACGATACTGCTTGTAAGTATCTGGATCAGCAGTACATGCTCGGTGACAACTTGTGCATCGTTCCGGTTATGAACGAAGAAGGTATTGCAGAGTTCTATGTACCGGATTGTGGAACATGGACAGATATCCAGAGTGGTGAGACATACGAAGGTGGTAAGTATTACACAAGAAAATGTGATTATTTCCAGACACCGATCCTTGCTCGTCCAAACAGCATTGTTACTTATGGTAACTTTGATGCAGAGGGTGCAATGAATGTATTGTATGATTATCTGCAGGATGCAGAGGCAGTAGTTTATGGATTAGAAGATGGTAAGACTGCAACAGCAACTATTTACGACCAGGAATCCAACAAGCTTACTGATATCACAGCAACAAGATATGGTGATAAGGTTACTGTTTCTTACACTGCAACAGACAAGAGCTTTAAGATTACTGTAGCAAGCAAGACTGTTGAGGCAGCAGCAGGTACAACAAGTGTTGACATTACTCTGTAATAACAAAAGAGCATATTAAAGTGTTTCCCCTTAAGCGGACAGGGCAAATATCCCGGTCTCGCTTAAGGGGTTTTTATTTTGCAAAAGAATGGAAAGAGCCAGTCTGACAGGTTGTGTGCCAAAGAATGGAAAGAGCCGGTTTGGCAAGCTGTTTGACAAAGAAATGAAACTACGGTATTCTGATATTTATATGAAACGGAGTTTCTCTCTGTGCATGGAGATAACGGGATTGCCTTGCTTTTTGGCTGTCTTGGCGCAGAGTGATGAATAGTGATTAAAGTGAGGATGAGTATAAAGTATGTTTGGTGGAAATGGAGTGACAGGGGCAGTTTTAGCGGTAGGTTATTATGCGTTGTTTCTGGGCAGTGGAATGTATATTGGCAGAAGACTTTTGTGCAAAGAACGATATAGTATTGTGATGCAGTATCTGGTGGGAAGTGTCGCCGGTGTCTTGGCATTACAATGGTTTCCTTTGCTTTTTGCCTTTGTGTTTGATTTTTCGATGACAGCACATGTATTGGCTCTGCTATTACAGGTAGTTCTATGTGTGCTGGTTGGTTGGAGATGCCATTGTTCAGAATCTTCACTACAGCAGCATCCATATCGGAAGGTGAACGAATGGAAACGTTTGTTCCGGGAAAATCCGGTTTGGATCTTGATGGCAGTTACTTTTGCCTTTTTTTGCTATTGTCTGTATACACATACGATCGTAGGAAATGCTGATGGCAGTATGCACACGGGGCAGTCCACCTACGGCGATATGAATATGCATTTTAGCTTTATTACCAGTATTGCTAATCAGCAGACGTTCCCGCCGGAGTATTCTTTGCTGCCGGGGCATAAATTATCCTATCCGTTTCTGTGCGACAGTGTTAGTTCCAGTTTGTATCTGATGGGCGCAAGTCTACGACTGGCGTATGTTTTGCCGATGCTCGGAGCAATTTTGCAGGTGTTTATGGGCTTTTACTGCTTGATCAAATATTGGCTTGGCAGATCAGCGACAGCGTTGATCGCTTGGATCCTATTCTTTTGGAATGGTGGACTAGGATTTGTGTATTTTGACAATGCAGAAAAGATACATAAAATCTTTGCGGAATTTTATATGACACCAACGAATTATTTGGATAAAAATCTGCGCTGGGTACAGGTTATGGTTGACATGCTGATCCCGCAGCGTGCGACATTATTTGGCTGGGCCATATTGTTTCCGCTGTTGGCGTTTTTGTTCCGGGCGATAGCGGAGCGCAAAAAGAAATTGTTTGTTATGGCGGGCGTGGCGGCTGGTGCGCTTCCAATGATCCATACACATTCGTTTTTGGCGTTGGGGATGATCTGTGCGGTATGGTTGCTATTGGATCTGACAGATAATAGTCTTTTTGTAACAGGAAAAGCTGCATATGGGCGGAAAGCAGCGTCAGCGAGCAAGGGATCCAGCCGTAGAAATGGCAAAGTGACAGCTTCTGGACGCAGAAATGGCAAAGTAACGTCTTCTAGTCGGAGAAGTGTAAACGTGTCAGCGTCAACCAGAAATCGCATGGGAAGCTCAAGTGCTGATGCAACGGTATCAGACAGCTGGATTCGATATGCTCTTTATATTGGACTGGCGTTCTTTAGCGTGATGCAGATGATCAACCGCTCGAATGAGTTTGCAGACAAACATGGATTAGCGATAATGATCATTGGGGTTGCACTGTTTGTCCTGTTTTTGGGATACAAGTTAGTGCGTTATCTGCAAAATAGATCGTGGAAACGTTTGGCATTTACGTGGGGCATTTTTTTGATCGTAGTATTGATATTTGCACTTCCACAGTTATTTATGTGGACATTTTCACAGGCCTCCGGCGATAATTTTGTGCGCAGTCATTTCAATTGGTCCAATAATGGTGATCAGTATATCGTATTTTATCTTAAAAACCTGGGACTGCCATTTGTGCTGCTTTTGCTGTCCTCCTTTGTGGTCAGTGCGAGAAACCTAAAGATAGGTGCGCCATATTTGTTGATTTGGTTTGTGGCTGAGCTTGCGGCTTTCCAGCCGAATGACTATGATAACAATAAATTGTTGTTTGTTGGAGCGGTCTTTATGTGCGGAATCGCGGCAGATGCGTTAGTTCAGATTTATGAACGGTACGGCGCTGTGTATTGGTGCAGTGCTATCGGAAAGGCTGGTGTAGTGCTTTTGGGTGCCTGCCTGTTATTTGTTAGTGCAATATCCGGCTTTTTGACGATGGGCCGGGAATGGGTATCTGATTATGAATTATATACCGCGTCAGCGGTAAAAGCGTGTCGATATATTGAGGATGAAACTACGCCGTGGGATGTGATCTTGACATCAACGGCTCATAACAGTCCGGTCCCGGCGTTGACAGGACGCAGTATCGTGTGTGGTTCCTCTTCGTTTTTGTATTATCATGGTTTGAACTATCAGCAAAATGAACAGGATGTCGAAACGATGTATACGAGTCCGGCGAGTGCTAAGGAGTTGTTCCGGAAGTATGATGTCAATTATATTTATTTGAGCAATCAAGAGTATGGCACGTATAATGTTGACGTGAATGGATTGTATGAAGTGGCAGATGTAGTCTGGCAAAAAGATGATGTATCCGTATGGAAAGTGAAAGACGCGATATTTGAGTAACGAGTAGACGGTGATAAGGCAGGAGCTTTGCACGGTAAGTGACAGTTGGAAAGTGAAAAGCCGAGTGACGAGTAGACGGTGATAAGGCAGGAGCTTTGCACAGTAAGTGACAGTTGGAAAGTGAAAAGCCGAGTAACGAGTAGACGGTGATAAAGCAGGAGCTTTGCACGGTAAGTGACAGTTGGAAAGTGAAAAATCCAGAAGCAGATAACGGTAGGAAGGTGAAAGATGAGGTTATTAAGAAACAAGTGGAATGTACTAAAATGCGGACGTATGAACTATTGGAAAGAAAGTGTCTTCGTTGTATTGCTGGCGGTAGTTGTGGTCGTGGGACTTGCTCTGCGTGTGACAGCTTCTCAGACAGATAAAGGAAAGTCCGCACAG
>UMBS01022081.1_pt1 | contig 12581 bp, 19 predicted proteins | sample 1964031 | NCBI WGS metagenome assembly UMBS01 (sample SAMEA4835948, study PRJEB28245) | human gut metagenome | biome: gut microbiome; material: fecal sample | place: Denmark | collected 2008 | reverse complement strand
ACTCCCGCCGTCTCGCCGGTTAAGAACCAGGCAAAGAAAAAGACGGTGAAAAAGGAATGAACGTATACGCCACAACCGACGACATGACTATGTTATGGAGAGCAATGACTCCAGAGGAAACCCAGAGGGCAGAGGCGCTGCTTCCAATCGTGTCAGCGTCTCTACGGACGGAAGCGAAAAAAGTAGGAAAGAATCTGGACGAAATGATAAACGCAGATGAAGACCTTGCCATGGTGGCAAAATCCGTGACCGTGGATGTGACAGCGAGGACGCTGATGACATCCACAGACCAGGAACCGATGACACAAGCATCAGAGTCGGCCCTGGGATACACGGCAAGCGCCACATTCCTGATTCCGGGAGGCGGACTCTTCATCAAGCGGTCAGAACTGGCCAGACTCGGGCTGAGAAGACAAAAATATGGAGCAGTGGAAATATATGAGTCTGATAAAAGGAATAACAATCAATCTGTATGAGAAAAAGCAGATCGGAACAGATGGATTTAATCGTCCAATATACGAAGAAACATCGGTGAAGGTTGACAATGTTCTGGTGGCGCCTGCATCCTCTGACGATGTGACAGCACAAAATAACCTATCAGGGAAGAAAGCGATGTATTCACTGGCAATACCAAAAGGAGATACGCATGACTGGGAAAACCGGACGGTCGAGTTTTTTGGGCAAAAATGGGAGACAATCGGAATCCCGCTGGAAGGAATCGAGCAGCTCATTCCACTCGGATGGAATAAAAAGGTGACGGTGGGAAGATATGGCGAAAAAGGTAACAGTTAAGCTAAACAGAGCAGGGGTAAGAGAAATGCTGAAGTCACAAGAGATGCAGAATATTTGTGCAGAACATGCATCAGCTGTCATGCAGAGGTGTGGAACAGGGTATGAAATGGATACATATGTCGGACAAAACCGTGTAAATGCACAGGTAACAGCCAACACGTACCAAGCAAAAGCGGATTGCATGAGAAACAACACCTTACTCAAAGCACTGAGGTAGAAAAATGATCGAAACGGTAGTACTTAATTTTCTTAACAGCAATATGAGCGTACCTGCTTACATGGAAGAACCAGAAGAACAGCCGGAGAAATACCTGCTCATCGAAAAAACATCCGGAGGAAAAAGAGACGGATTGCAGACGGCGACTCTGACGATACAGTCCTATGCCCCAACTCTGGAGCAGGCAGCAGAACTGAACGAGGAAATGAAGAGCGTTATGGAGGAAATCGAAAACCAGAATCCGGTAAGCAGGGCGGCACTCAACACAGATTACAATTACACGGACACAGCCACAAAAAGATATAGATACCAGGCTGTGTATGATTTTATTTATTATTAACAGGAGGAAAAAGATGTCAGATACAAAAAATGTAACGACAGGCAAGCCTAAAAAAGGTGGGGCAATCTTCAGAGCACCACTCGGTACTACGTTACCGGTAGATGCAAAGTCGGCTCTGGATCCGGCATTCAAGAGCCTGGGATACTGCTCCGAGGACGGGCTTGTGAATAGCAATTCGCCGGAGAATGACCAGGTGAAAGCATGGGGCGGAGACACCGTGCTCGACACACAGACCGACAAGCCGGACACTTTCCAGTTTACACTCATCGAAGCGATGAATGTGGAAGTCCTGAAAGCTGTCTACGGTAATGCTAATGTGACAGGAGAGCTGGACAAAGGAATAGCAATCAAGGCAAACAGCGACGAACAGGACTATTGTGCATGGGTTGTCGATATGATCCTGAAGGGCGGAGTCCTGAAAAGAATCTGCATCCCGAGCGCAAAGGTCACAGAAGTAGGAGATATTACCTATACAGACGGTGATCCGGTAGGATACGAGACCACAATCAGCGCCGTACCGGATACGGACGGACAGACACACTATGAATACATTGTGAAAGGATCAGGTGAATAGCATGAAGACGATAGAATTGAAAAACGGACTGAAGCTCGAGATGGATGAGAATACCATGGATAACATGGAGCTTGTGGATACCTTGGCAGAGGCGGCAGACGACGATCCTCTTGCAGTGTCCAGAATGGTAAAGCTGGTACTTGGAACGAAAGGACGCAAAAAGTTATATGATTCTTTGCGGACCGAAGACGGCAGAGTGCCCGTCGCAGCAGTGAGCGATGCGATAAAAGAGATTTTTGAAGCGTTCGGAGAAAAAGGAAAAAACTGATAACCCTCGCCGGCATGATGGCGACAGACAGAACAGCCCTGATCTGTGATTTGGCTGAAACATACGGAGTATTAAATTATAGAGAGCTGCCAGTGGAAACACTGGCGGCTCTTTCTGCTGGGTTGAGGGAAAATTCAAGGATAAAGATGAAGCTGGCAGGGATAAAGGTGGAATCAGACATCATGCTCCTGGCGGCAGCAGTAGACCGGCTCACATGGATTGCATGGACAAAGACAAAAGACGCAGAAAAGGGATTGAATAGGCCGAAGTCAATCCTGGCATCGATTACAGGAGAAAAAGCGGAAAGCAATATCATGGCATTCGACACGGCTGAAGAATTTGAGGCGGAGCGAGAAAAAATCATAGGAAAGGGGTAAAAAATGGCAAGCGGCACAGAATTAGCGAAAGCCTATGTCCAGATTATCCCATCCGCAGAGGGCATCAAGGGAAAAATCACAGAAGCGCTCGGAGGCGAGGCAGCATCGGCTGGACAATCTGCAGGAAAGAGCATCGGAGGAAACCTGGTCGGGACGCTAAAGAAGGCTCTTGTGGCAGCAGGAATCGGCACAGCAATCAAGGAAAGCATTGAAGAGGGAGCCGCCCTGGAGCAGAGCATCGGCGGTATAGAAACTCTGTTCAAGGACAGTGCAGATACGATAAAGCAGTACGCCTCTGATGCGTACAAGACAGCTGGAATGTCTGCAAATGAGTACATGGAGACAGCCACCGGGTTCGCTGCATCATTACTGCAGGGGCTCGGAGGAAACACGGCGAAAGCGGCGGACATTGCAAATATGTCCATCACGGACATGTCAGACAATGCGAACAAGATGGGTACCGATATGGAGTCCATCAAAAACGCATACGCAGGATTCTCAAAGCAGAATTACACAATGCTGGACAACCTGAAACTCGGGTACGGAGGAACGAAGTCCGAGATGGAGAGATTGCTGGCAGACGCTCAGAAGCTCTCCGGAGTCGAGTATAACATCGACAACCTGTCGGATGTGTACAGTGCAATCCATGTGATACAGGAAGACCTTGATATTACAGGAACGACAGCGAAAGAGGCGGCGAGCACATTGTCAGGCTCACTGTCCTCAATGAAAGCGGCATTCACGAATGTACTCGGAAACCTTGCACTCGGCGAGGATATAGGCCCATCACTGGAAGCTCTGACGGATACAGTATTTACATTCCTGACAGGGAATCTGATTCCGATGGTGGCAAATGTCATCAGAGGAGCTCCACAGCTGCTGTCTGGAGTACTGACCGGAGCAATCCGGATGCTGAATATAGCATCAAACAATGCGGATGAAATCGTACAAAGCGGCATAGAAATCATATCGGAGCTGGCGAATGGGATACTGGCAGCAGCCCCGTATTTGATAGAGGCGGCAATCAGGCTTGTAGCATCACTCGGAAACGCACTCATCAATGCTGACTGGGTGACAATAGCAAACAACTTCATAACCACGTTGCGAGACAACATGGACATCGCAGCGGGTGAAATTTTAGGGACAGACGGGAACATAATCCAGTCTGTTTTTTCGTCCATAACAGAAAAACTGCCGGAAGTGCTGAACAAGGGAGTGGAAATCATCAGCAATCTGGCACTCGGAATCTTGCAGAACCTGCCCACTATCATCTCATCCATGGGAACGATACTGACACAGCTGGTGGCGTTTATTCTGCAGAATCTGCCTACTATCTTAGAGGCTGGAGTTACGCTCATCAGCAATCTGGCACTTGGAATTTTGCAGAATCTGCCAGAAATAATAGCGTCAATCTACAAGGTACTGATCAATCTGGTAGCGACTATCATGGAGTACCTGCCTACTATTTTGCAGACAGGAATCAAACTGATTGCGCAGCTGGCAGCAGGACTGATACAGGCAATTCCTCAGCTTGTGGCGAAAATCCCGAGCATAATAGCAGAGGTAAGGTCAGCATTCCTGTCATATGACTGGCTGAGTCTTGGATCAAATATCATCGCCGGAATAGCAGACGGAATCAAGGCGGGAGTCTCTACTATTGTAGATGCAGCGAAGAATGCAGCAAAAGCAGCGCTCGATGCGGCAAAGGACTTTCTGGGAATAGCGAGCCCGTCAAAGGTAATGAAGAAAGAAGTGGGACGATGGATACCGGCCGGAATGGCAGAGGGAATCGTCGAGAACACGAAGCCAGTGACCGATGCAATGAAACAGCTGGCTAAAGAAACGGCAGGAACACTGCAGACAGACCTCGAAGTCGGTTTGAACCATGGACAGAGAAAGCTGAACCAGGCGACAGAACAGGGACAAGATACGGCAGCAGGCGGTTACAACCAGACAGTAAACATCTACAGCCCACAGGAGCTGTCACCGTCAGAAGTGGCGAGACAGACGAGAAACGCCACAAAAAATATGGTGCTGGCACTGAGAAAGGGGTAAGAAATGGCAAGATCTATAATTTGCAAAAATGAGGATGGCATGGAGGTATCTTTCACAGATACCTTCAGCCCGTTCTTGCTGGAGGATTGCGATGGCATCTATACAGTAAAAAATACAGTTACAACATCGGAGAATACTATGACCGACGGAGCTACATATCAGGGAAGCACGACTCAGATGAGAAATATTGTGCTAACACTGAGAGATCATCCAAAGGCAGACCATCAGGAAAACAGGACATTGCTTTATAACCTTTTCAAGCCGAAGTCAGCAGGAACACTGATATATCTAGAGAACGCAAAGGCGGAGAACAGATCCATAGAGTACTATGTGGAATCTATAGACATAGATGGAGAAAAAAGAGCAAGGCAGGCAACGATAAGCCTGCTATGTCCTGATCCGTTTTTTGTGGCTCCGAGCGATATCACAGTAACGATGGCCGGATGGATATCATATTTTGAATTTGCGCATGAATTTCCACCGGAAGGAGAAGAACTCGAGGCAAGAGTAGAGGAAAAGCTGAAGACTATCGACAATACATCTGCAGCAGACAATATAGGCATGACAATCGTGATCCAGGCAGCGGGAGCAGTAACAAACCCATCCATCTACCATGTGGAGCAGGGAGAGCAGATCACTGTGGGGACTTCAGGAAAGCCTCTGCATCTGGTGGCGGGTGACGAGGTGACTATTACAACAGGCACCAATAATAAACACGTATATCTGACGCATGAAGGAGTAAAAACGGAAATCAACGAGTATCTTTCAGAGGATTCTGAGTTCATCCAGTTGGAGCACGGAAAGAATACTATAGGATACTCAGCAACAGCAGGAGAGAACTACATGACGGTTCAGATTTCATACCGGTATAGATATCTGGGGGTGTGATATGGAAATACGATTTTATAACAGAGAAATGGATTTCCTGGGAGTGATGGAGAACCAGACATCACTCCTCTGGCGCCGCCGGTATAACGAGCCTGGAGAGTTTGAATTGTACGCTCCGATAACAGACGACAACCTGAAGCTCACGGAAAAGACGAATCTGATCTGGATGAGAGGATGCGACGAGGCGGGCGTGATAGAGGACAGGAAACTGGAAGAAAGCGATACAAAGAACGAAATCACAGCAAAAGGCCGGTTCATTTCGTCATATATGGACAGGCGGCTCATCAAGGATACGGTAAACTTCACGGGAAAGGTGGAGGTAGCCATGAGACAGCTCCTGAGCGGCGCTGTGCCGATTCCACGAGTGCAACTCGGAGAACTGCAGGGATTCGAGGAACTGGTCGATTTTCAGGCCACATACAAGAATCTGCTGGACTACGAGGAGAAGTTGGCAAAGAGCGCCGGACTTGGATTCCGCTTCCGGCCAGATTTCGACGAAAAGGTCATATACTTTGAAGTTTACAAAGGGGTAGACAGGACAACATCCCAGGGAGTGAACAACAGAGTCACGTTCTCGGAGAGCTACAACAACCTGAATAATACCATATACCGGGAGAATGACCAACTGCTGAAAACAGTGGCGTATGTGGGAGGCGAAGGAGAAGGAAGCGCAAGAACCATCGTAAAGGTCGGAGATGCGACAGGATTGGACCTCAGAGAGGTTTTTGTGGACGCAAAGGACATCAGACAGGATGAACTGAGCGCAGACCAGTACAAGGCGGCTCTGACCACGAGAGGCCAGGAGAAACTGGCAGAGGACATCGTATCGAGGTCGTTTGAGTGCGACACCGGAGCAGATGTGAATTATAGGTACAAAACAAATTATGACCTGGGCGACATTGTGACTGTAAAGAAAAAAGCCTGGGGAATCACACAGGACCAACGAATGACAGAGGTTCAGGAAATTTATGAATATGGAGGAAGGAGGATCCAGCCGACTTTCGGAGACAGTCTGCCGGAGTCGATAGACTGGAGCGACACATAACATGGCAAGTGGACTTGAACATGCTTTTTTCTATGCCAGCGAGAACCATGACCGCATATATAATGCGGCAAGTTTTGAATACTGGTTGAAAAAATTTTTTACTACGGGAGTGTTCACCGGAGACCTGCAGGTCACAGCAAACGATGACATGACGGTATCTCTGGCCGGAGGATATGCGAACGTAGACGGAAAAGTGAAATTTTTCGAGCAGAGTCAGAAGCTGCAGCTGGAGACAGCACATGCAACTTATGACAGGATTGACAGCATCGTGATTGAAAGAAACGACTCCGACCGGGATGTGAATGCAAAAGTAGTCACGGGAGGATATTCCAGCAATCCGACACCGCTGGTACCGGTGCGGGAGAATGGAGTGTATCAGCTCGTGGTGGCACAGATCAGCGTGGTACATGGAGCCGTCAAGATTACACAGGCGGACATTACAGACACGAGAACAGACACGGAGCTGTGCGGAGTGGTGGTCGGAACGGTTCAGGAAATGGATTTCAGTCAGTTCTCTGCTCAGTTTGACAGTTATTTTGAGAACTACAAAAAAGCAGTATATGAGGAATTTGTAGCGTTTCGGAACGATGTGGCAAGGCTGGAAAGCGAAGGACAGACAGCATATGAGGCATTCGTAGCGGCACTGAACGAAAAGGATACGGAGTTTTCCACACTATTTACCACGTGGTTCGACAGTATGAAGGGACAGCTGTCTGAAGATGCAGCAGGGAATCTACAAAACGAAGTGGACGACATCAACGATGGAGTATCCTCGAAGACGCAGACAAAGACCACGACCTTCCCGGCAGACGGAAGTATCGTGGAAACACTTGCAGATGGACGGATAAAGACCACGACCTTCCCGGCAGACGGAAGCATCGTGGAAACACTTACGAAGGCATCCGGAGAGGTAATCTGGAAGAATGTCACCACATTCGGGACAGATGGAAGCATAAAGGAGGAAAAAGTAAATGGCTGATTTGGTATATAAGGCGCACAGAGACGAAGGAGGCTGGGGTATCGCGCCACCAGATCCGTCGTTTCTGGTAATCAACAGAGACGAAGAGGTTACTTTACAGTGGGAAGTGGACGAGAAAACCTCAGTGAACGGACAGACCATCTGCCACAGCAAGGGCGTCATGATTCGGAGATCGACGGAAAAGACTCCGGAGACAGAACTGGAGGGAGAGCTTGTTATCAACTCGGCAGAGCTGAAAGGGAGCTACACAGACACAGGGCTGTCAAACGGAACAACGTACTACTACAAGGCTTTTCCGTATTCTGACCATTATGTCTACAACAGAGGAGCATCAAATATCGGGCAAGCTACACCGTCACACACAGCAAAGGTCATCATCATATACAAAGCACTGGAAGCCGTTGGGGGAAGCATTGAAGCAAAAAAAGGCAGCCTGACACATACGGCGACAGTAAACAGCCAGGGTATGGCATCCTTTGAGCTGGAGGAGGTTGGAACGTGGAGAGTCGGAGGCCAGAAGGTCACAGTGAGCAATCTTGGCGAGATGATAACACTCAACGAGATGCTTTTCGGATACGACTGGACACTGGCAGAGGCAAACACAGAAAGCAATATCACATATCCGGCAGGAGTAGACAATGCAGAGTATGAAGGTGTACCGGTGCGTGGAGCAGATGCGTCTATCGATATCGGAGACTGGCAGCAGTTCCACGACTGGCTTGGAATCAGACCGGTCATGCTGGGGTTTGACGGAGAAGTGCTTCAGGAACTGAACGCAAAGAACCAGACACTCACAGCGACAGGAGCATCTTCCAGTGTGGCAGATCAGAGCGTGAATGCGAACGCCATGGTGGAATTTCCGAAAAGATACTTCAAGCGGTGGACAGACGAGGAAGGAGTCGCACATTTTAGAGTATCAAGACTGAAGCTTGGAGCAGACTGGAAGTGTTATCCCTGGATGTACGGAGACACGGAAGCGACAGCGTTTGAGAATGATGCGATATATCTGCCGATGTTTGAAGGTTCCTCCATATCGTCAAAAGTGAGGTCGGTGTCGGGGAAAACGCCGATGAATACGCAAACAGGAGCCACAGAGTGGACGCAGATACAGGCTCTCGGAAGCGGATGGATATTCGATGATTATTGCGACGCCGCAATGATTATCGACTACATGTTTATGATGGGAAAATCCACGGATGTACAGGCGCACTGGGGAAACGGTCACTATACAGGAGGAAGCCAGGCATCACATCTGCACAAAACAGGCTCACTGGTAACTTATGGACCATATTATGGCGGAAATGGGAACACGAACATGAAATTCATGTGGTTAGAAAACTGGATCGGTGATAGGTGGGAGAGAACATTCGGAGTCTGGTTCATTAACAGCATTCTTTATGTGAAAGATTTTGCCCCTTATACGGTGAACGGTGATGTGACGAACTACAAGAACCTGGGGAGAGGAATCGGAGGAACATCTGGAGGATACATTTCAGAAGTGACTTATGATGAGCACGGTATGATTCCAAAGACGGCAGCAGGCGCACAGAACAAGTACGTGCCGGATGGATGCTGGTTCGCTAACGGAACGAATTTCCTGATTCGGAGTGCGTCTTGCGACTACTCGTTTCGTGTCGGCGCAGCCTTTGGCGTGGCCAGTCCGTTCTCGGACTCGAATTGGGGCATCGGCCCGTCGCCTGCTTATAAAAATACCCAGGCAGGAGCGTAGCGACAGGGGGGACCGGGGGATCGCCCCCGATAAACCTGGAACAAATACAAAAGTAAATAATCAAGGAGGAAAATCTAAGGGGCTTGTCGGAGCGGTGCCTTTCGTCCTGATCCGGAGTGCGACAGCCCCATATCAGTCTGCACGGGTGATATCAAAGTGGATTCGGAAGGATAAGAAAGGAACGAAGTACTGCCTGCAGATGGACCTGCACCATTGCTATCCGTCAGTAGACCAGGAGGTATTGATTCGGATGTATCACAGAATCATCAAGGACGATGATTTCAATATCGAAAATGATAAGGTGATACGTGCGACAGACGAGGGACTTGCCATAGGAGCTCCGACATCGTTCTGGCATCTGCATTTCCTACTCACTCCATTCGACCACTGGTTAGTGACACAGGACGGAGTAGAGCACTATCTGAGGCATGCAGACGATATCATTGTGTTCGGTTCAAACAAGAAAAAGCTGCACAAGGTTGAGCGTGATGCGATGGAATACATCCGAGAAAACCTGCACATGGAAGTGAACCATAGCCACCAGGTTTTTCCACTGGAATGGAAGGACAAGAAAGGCAAAAAGCACGGACGACCGCTCGATGTATGCGGATATCTGTTTTATAAAGACAGGACCATACTCAGAGAGGCGAGAATGCTGGGGATAACCAGGAAGGCAGCGAGAATCGGAAAGAAAGAAAAGCCAACCGTTAAGGATGCAAGACAGATGACCTCACAGATGGGATGGCTGAATCACAGCGATACATACAATATGTATCTCGAAAAAGTAAAGCCGTCCGTATCAAAAAGGCGCATGAGGAAAATCATCAGCAAGCACCAGCGCCGAGAAAATGAAAGGAGAAGACAATGCGGTATAAAACAATCGAGAGCTACCAGGCGGAGAGACCGTCAGAGGTAGACACTACATCCAGCAAGACGACAGTCTACATTCGGAAGAATATCCGGAGCGTAAAAAATGCAGAGGATGATGGTACCCACTGGAAAATGGAAGAGGCGGAGCTGACGCAGGAAGAATATTCCGTTATGAAATCAGCGGTATATGGAGACCTCAGAGCTCGGCTGGACGCACAGGACGAGACACAGGCAGATATCCTCCTGGGACAGGCAGAGATTCAGGAGGCACAGAACAGCCAGGACGAAACACTTGCAAACATTTTGCTGAATCAGATGGAGGGAGTAAACAATGAGCAGACTTTATAAAACGGTGAAAAGATACTACGACAAAGGAATCTATGACAAGGAGAATGTAGCCACATTCGTCCGGGCAGGAAAGCTCACGCCGGAAGAATATGAAATGATTACAGGAGAGGTATACGAGGAGTGAACAGTGACATGGCTAATCTGGAGATTATTGACATGCTATGCGAGATCAATTCGAGGCTCGCCTCTCTTGTAAGCAGGATGGCAACGGAGATCGAGCAGGCAAACATAGCGGACGAGGTGCAGAAAAGCATATTCCAAGAAAAAGAGCACTGTGAGGAGATGATGGATCTGGCCGAATACAAAATGAGGAGGATCATCGGTCATGAATGAGGTAGAACTGGCTGAGAAGCTATCGGACCATAAGCACCGGATCGGATCACTGGAGCACCGGATGGGAAAAGCAGAGAATCTGATTGAAGAAATCAGGAGCATGTCCTCATCCATCCAGCTACTGGCTCAGGAGGTCCAGAAGCAAGGGGAAAAAGTTGACAACCTTGTGGAAAAGGTGGAAAAGACAGAGGAAGCTCCGGCAAAAGCGTGGAGCAACCTGAAAACCGTAATTATCACAGCCATCGCTACAGGAATTATATCTGCAGCGATGACTGCAATTTTATCAATTATTTAAGGAGGATACGGAGATGAAAGGTATTAACTGGAAGAGAAAACTGACAAGCAGAAAGTTATGGACAGCAGTTGCGTCCTTTGTGTCCATGATGATTGTAGCAACGGGAGGAGCTGAGAACACCGCAACACAGGTCACAGCCCTCATCATGGCCGGAGCATCCGTGGTGGCATACATCATCGGAGAGGGGCTGACAGATTATGCAAACACCGGCACAGAGGATCAGGAAGATCAGGAGTAACAGAAGGGAGGTATCAGCCTCCCTTTTTGGGTATGAAAGGAGAAAAATATGAAAAAGCAACTTTTATATGACGGACCGGATATCTCGAAACATAACGGCCAGGTTAATATGAAGAAAGTCAGAGATGCAGGAGCAAAGAGAGTCGGCATCAGAGCGGGATACGGAAAGGGAAACGTAGATCAGAAGTATATCGCAAACGCTGAGGCATGTTTCAACCTGGATGTGGCACCACTTCTGTATTGGTTCAGCTATGCATACACAAAGGAAATGGCGAGAAATGAGGCACTGGAAGCGATTAAACAGGTGTCAAAGTACTGGAAGAGCTGTCCGATTGCCTTTGACTTTGAATATGATTCCGTGAACTACGCAAGAAAGAATGGAGTAGCAATCTCAAAGGACAAAGCGACAGAGTTCGCCATTGCGTTCCTGCAGGAGGTTAAAGATGCGGGATTCATTCCGGTGCTATACACCAACAAGGACTATGCAGACCGTTATTTCAGTATTTGCGACATCGCAACAGCACTCGGAGGCATATACATCTGGTACGCAAGATACACAGGACAACTCACGGGAGCAGAGGAAGGACTGGCCGATATCTGGCAATGCACATCATCCGGCTCCTGGCCGGGAATCAGTGGAAATGTCGATGTGAATCATTTCTATAGCGACCTGACCACAGAGAAAGCCGACAGGGAGCCGAAGGTCAACCTGAACATCCTGAGCTTCCAGGTCGCATGTAACAAGGACGGAATCAAGGGAGCGGACGGAAAAGCTCTCAAAGAGGACGGAATCGATGGAGCGAATACACAGCATGCAAGAAAAAGCATCAACCTGAAGGCGAAGAAAGTCGGATTCACATGGAAGGTGGGAAGCACTGGAGCTGTGGTGAAGTGGTGGCAGACACGCTGCAATGAAATCCTCGGACACAGCAACGACATTGATGGAAAATTCGGCAAGGAAACGCGAAAAGATACCATCCAGCTTCAGAAGCTGCTGAACCTTACACAGGACGGCGTGGCAGGATACAATTCTATTCAGGAAGTATTCTACAAATAGGAATACGAGGAAGAAAAAAGAAATAGTCAGACAATTATTTGATACGGGTGAGCGACAAAAATGCAGATACACATAGAAAAATAAGCAGACCTTACGCTATTGCTATGAACGCCCAGGGTATTGTTTAATAAGTACGAAAAAGGGGGCTGTCGCACTAACGTGCGGCAGCTCATTTTA
>UMBS01035886.1_pt1 | contig 12678 bp, 18 predicted proteins | sample 1964031 | NCBI WGS metagenome assembly UMBS01 (sample SAMEA4835948, study PRJEB28245) | human gut metagenome | biome: gut microbiome; material: fecal sample | place: Denmark | collected 2008 | reverse complement strand
ATGGCGAGTGGTTTCATTACAAGATGTGTCCAGGTGTGTTAGGACAAGAACCATTCTTAGAATGGTGGTGAAAGCAATGTGACGGAATCCGTCACATAAGAAAGGTGGTGAAAGAGTTGGTATCCGAGAGAAAACCGTATGTTTCGCTAAATATAGATAAGCGTTTAGAAATTGAGAAGTTATTTAAAAATGGATATGGAATTGAGGAAACGGCAGCAAAAGTAGATATATCATACACATCTTTATATAGGGAACTGAGACTAAATGATATGACAGAATATGATTACGATGCTGCAGTAGCACAGAACAATTACACAGAGCGTAAGAGAGCTGCGAAGATTGCTAGAAGAAAGAAATGGGAGATGGAACATGCTGCGAAGAATCAGTGAGGATTACATTGTTAATGTACTCAAGAATCACGACCAGCTTATCCTTAGCTGTCAGGTTGAACTTATTAACATCTTCAAAAGTAAGGATGAAGTCGGAATGATAGAATCAGCTTCCATGACACGCAAAGAGCCAGATGGAAGCGCACCGACAAATGCACTTGTTGATTTGCAAAATGTATTAGACCAGTATTTCAAGTTAAATGAAGAATGGGAAAAAAGCATATTGGCAAATGTAAGGAGTCTGATTGAGACCCAGGAGACAATCTACAGAATAATGGCATGTTATAACAACCTGGAACAGGAACAGAAGTATGTATTGGAGCAGTTGTACATAAAACAACAGTTCAAAGAGGGAATGCAGATTCTTATTAAGGAACTGGATAGAAGCAGAGCCTCTATTTTGCGATTTAGAAAAGATGCTATATCTACTATAAAAGCTATGTACGATAGCGAGCAGTCGAATCTTGAGTTATATGGGCTTGTACTTAATGAGGGTAAAAATCGGTACAGATAAATATGTGACGGAATCCGTCACACATAGAAAAGGAGCAGATTACTATGATTATAATTACGACATGGAACTTAAAAGGTGGCACAGGAAAGACCACTACAACATTTAACTTAGCTGCAACATATGCAGCACAGGATAAGAAGGTACTTGTATTAGATTTGGATATGCAGGCAAACCTTACATCCTTCTTTGACACAGATATATCTAAGCATAAGCGTAGCAAGCCGGATATCGAACAGGTGATAAGAGAAAGCATTGATATTAGAAAAGCTATATATCATTCCAGATTTAACAATCTTGATTTTATAAAGGGTTCTAACGACATTATGTTTCTTAACCTTGCAGACATAGATGTACTGGGAAAACATCTTGCTACAATTGCGAATGAATATGATATCTGTGTTATCGACACACACCCGGACGCAAGTGTTTTGACTGAGAATGCACTTGCCATATCTGATATGGTGCTTATCCCAATATCCCTTGATGGTTTTTCCAGAGATAACCTTAATCTTGTCATAAAGGAAATCATAAAGCTTGAGACAAGGTGCGGAGAGATTAATTTTAAGGTTTTTGTAAATAAACTTAAAAACTTAAGAAGTCAGAGAATTGTTTATAGTGATTTGGTTGAAAACCATGATTATCCAGTACTCGAAACAAGCGTATCTGATTATTCAGGAGTCCAGACCGCACTTCTTAAGCATAAGCCACTGTTTATGCATAGAAGTAAAAGCGTTGTAAATCGAGACTATGAAGACCTGGCAGATGAAGTACTGCAGATTGTGGAGGTGGAATAATGCCTAAGTTAAATAATTTTTTTGATAAGACAGAAACAGTAGAAAAGATACTGACAAAGAAGATGCATCCACAACTTGTATCTATTAAGAAGCTGGAAGAATCCAAGCTACAGTATAGAGATATCCCACAGGAAGATGTTGAGAAGCTTGCTGACTTAATAGAGCTGGATGGCGAAGTATTACAGCCTCTTCTTGTAAGAAAGGCTGGAGCTGATACATACGAGATACTTGCCGGACATAAACGATATAGAGCCTGCAGGTATTTAGCAGAGGGGAAAGGCTTAGAGCAGTTCGCAATGATTCCTTGTTATGTAAAAGCCATGACAGATGCGCAGGCAGAGTTTGCAGTATACAGCACTAATGGATATAACCGGAAGACTGATTATGAAATTATGCGTGAAGTAGAGGGAATGTCTAGACTTCTTAAGGAAAATCCAGAACTGTTCCCGGAAGCTGCAAGTGGAAGATTAGTTGAGAAACTTGCCAGTGTTATGAATATGAGCAAGACAGTTGTGCAGGAGTACAAGACAATCGCAAGTAATCTTTCGGATGAATCTATGGATAAGTTTAAGAAAAATGAGATTACAAAAGAATCTGCTAAGACACTTGCAAGCCTTAATAACGAGGAACAGGCGAAGGTACTTAGTACCGGGGCTGTTAAAACAAGTGATATTAAACAGGCAGTTGCAGAGCTTAAAGAGCCATCTAATAAGGATATAGAGCTTGCATATCATCATATAACATCAGGTATGGATATGAAAAAATATGTTCCGGGAAGTGTTTTTGAAAATTATCTGAAAGACAGATGTGGAAGGACTCATCAGTATTATGGTGGCACATGGTTATCATTTGACTGTTCTCTGCGTGGAATTGCAATTAACCGCAGGAAAGAAATAACATGGCATGATTTTGTATCAAGAGCAGAAGGATTAGGTTTGTACAAGCCGTACAATTATGTGACGGAATCCGTCACACAGGCTGAACAATCTGAACAGTTACCAGGACAGGATAGCATATACAACCATCCAGAGTATCTTCCTGATAATAAAGCTTCTGAAAGTAAGGGTAATAATACAGATAAGGCATGTGAGCCAGACAACGCAGTAAAAAATGAACACAATACTGATAAACTGGCAGGAGTCGGAGCAATAGGACGCTGTCCTAAGTGCTTCGGAGCAGTTGCTTTTCTTACTAATCCTAAATATTGCGGTACTTGTGGAAACAAGCTTACTTGGGAAATAGATAAATAATGTATCCGGGGATTTCCTCCGGAGCTTGCCGAAAGGGAGAGGTTATATGACACATTGCATTATAATAATGATGATTATGGCGGTTGTGTATTTTATTACTGCTTTTATATTTTTGTTGACAAAAATGATGGGAGTAGCTTCTGTAATTAAACAGGCTAAACAGGATAATAATGCAGATAAGGTATATGAGTCAGATAATATAGTAAAAGATGAACACGATACTGACAAGCTGGCAGGAGTAGGAGCGATAGGACGCTGTCCTAAATGTTTCGGAGCAGTTGCTTTCATTACTAATCCTAATTGCTGTGGAACATGCGGAAACGGGCTTGTGTGGAAAAGGGAAAATAATATATAGGAGAATTTTTCCCTGAAAGTGTGATGAAGGAGAATAACATGGGATGGATTATTGCATTAATTATTATTGGAATTGTTATTTTTTTATTGTTTATTATGGCAATAATGCATGCTGCATCAGCGGCAGATGAAGCATGCATGTACAATACAGAAATTCTTTCACGAAAGGATGATGATGATGGTGTCGTATAAAAAGAAGATAGAGGATTGTTATACCAGATGCCGTGAGTGTGGCAGGATATTTAACAATGAAAGATACGATATGGCTTCTTATGGATATTTTGATAAAGAAGATGGGAGAAAAATATACTTCTGTGGCTACTCATGTTTTATGAAGCATAAGAGAGCTAAAGGTAAGTACGCAGAAACAGAAACTATTAAAAAAGATATTGGGGAAGTTAGCGTGGAAGGGAAGCATTCTGCAATTAGGATATATTCCCCAGGAGGTTTGCAGTTTAAATAATTTTAACCGTGACGGATTCCGTCACAGCCAATGGGCAGAAAGGAGTTTACTATGGATAACAAAAAGGAAAACATCATTCAGAATGAAATTGAGGTACAGGTTAAGGAAGACAACGGAGCAGTGCTTGAATATGCCAAGAGACTTGCAAAGTTCAGTGATAGAAAAGGAGATAAGACGGTTGATGAGAAATAACATAACATCATACACCCTTGTTAATGAACAGGGTAAAACAACTGTTGCAGTAGGTGATACTGTGACAATACATACATTTAATGGCGGTGGTATGGGTGGCTGCAAGGTTGTTAAATTAACCAGCAGAGGATTACATTACACCCAGGATGACGGAAAGCATATTAAAACGATTGCTTACAACAAAATATACAGTTTAGAGGTGGATTATGAAGCGGTTAATAGATAATGAAAAAAAGGTAAGTACAGCAACTATAAGAAAGGCTGTGGCTGCTGTTATTCTTATCATTCTCTTTTTTATCTCATTCAAATTTCATTTGCCATTTCCAGATAAAGTAACCACAGTTATCAAGATTGGAACGGTTGCAGGTCTTATATATATCCTTGCAACATTCAGAGGAGATGAATAAATATGTGACGGATTCCGTCACAATGACGAGAGGTGAGATGATGAAATTTGACTTTTACTATGGCGAAGAGTCAGAGCAGTATAGCTTTTATAGCGTACCCAAAATGTTTTTTACATGTGAGAGATTTGCCGGATTATCGGCAATGTCAAAATTGCTATATGGATTCCTGCTCGACAGAATGAGCTTATCAAGGAAGCGTAACTGGATAGACGATAAGAATAGGGCATATATAAAGTACAGCCTGAATGCAATAACAAAGGATATGGGAGTAAGCAAGAACTCTGTAATTAAATACATGCGAGAGCTGCAGGAGTTCGGTCTGGTAATGAAGTATCCTAACGAGGGAATGGAAGATATTATTTATGTAATGGACTATTCGAGAGTCAAACAGGCAGATACATACAGCAGTGATGACAAACAGAATGATAATGTATTATATCTGGACAGCCAGTCATCAGGAGCTGCATATAAAGCAGATACCGGACAGCCTGATAATGCTCCGCCCGGATTCAATACAGTAATTGCCTTAAACAGTAGAAACGACACTAAAAAAATACAAGATACAGGCTGCAAGGGGGAGTCTACCTTAAGAGGTGGTTCAAAATCTACACCGGTTCAAAAAATGAACCAGTTCAAAAATTGCACCGGTTCAAAATCTGAACTGGTTCAAAAATTGCACCACCCTCATAAAGAGAATGATAATAATATATATAATAATATTAATAATCAATCTACTAAGACAGATAAGATTGATAGATATATATATAATAATCCATCTATCAATCAATCTAATCCATCTATCAGTGATACCAGAGAGATTGATAAGATTGATAAGACTGGGAAAGTACAAATATCTGGGATAAATGCAAATGCTGTATATGCACATATTAGCGTTTTGGTTAAGCAGAACATTGATTATGACGCAATGATAGAAAGGCAGGAGTGCAAGGATTGGTATGATGAGTATTATAACCTCATTGTCGAAGTTCTGACGCGAAAGAAGGATACAATCCGCATATCCGGTGAAGAATATTCTGCAGATATGGTTAGAGAGCGTTTTTTAAAGCTTAACAGCTCTGACCTGCAATATGTACATGAACAGATGTCACGCACAACCAGCGACATTAAGAATATCAAAGCATATCTTACAAAAGCATTATTTAATGCGCCGATAACCAGAGCTTCTTATTGGGCAAGCAGAGTAAATCACGATCTTGCTAACCGCTAAACATAATGTGACGAATTCCGTCACGGAAAGGATGAAATGAAATACAGAGGTGTTGAACTTAAAGAAAACACAGAGGCAGAGATATTGATTGCCCTGGAAGTAACAGGAATAACGGATGATGAAGAATTGGAAAATTATATTGATGTATTATCAGAAAGATTAGAAGTAGAAGTATTCCCTAAAATAAAGGCAGATATATACATTGATGTTGTTGATGATAATTTAATTAATGTCAGGATTAATGATTTAACCTTTGATGAAAATGGGGTGTACATAATTACAAGTCTTTACAACGAAATCTGTGGTAAGACATATGAGAATGTTAAGTGTTCTATCGGAGTGAATGCGGATACATTTTTTACTGATGATGATGGTTCAAAATATAACGAGGACATTGTGACATTGAAACAGTTTATTAGCAGATTGGAAGTATAGCCAGAAAGGGAAAGCAGATGACAAAAAATAAATATTATGATTACCTGGATAGGTACAATCATATGGTTTGTGGAAATGAGTATATGTATGACGCTATGGATAACGCAGAATATCAATATATTAAATCAAGTCTCCTGAAGCACATAAAATGGCAATTAAAATGTGCAACTTATGACATGAATACATTCAGCGGATATAAACAGGTTCTTCATCAGCGTAAGTTTAAGAAGCTGATGAGGAATATACATGACTTAAAAGAACTTCATGAGAAAATTAATGAGGATAAACCAATAGATATAATGTATTTTACAACATACAGGGGAGCAATGAGCAGTATAGCAGATGATGTACTCTCCGGTATGAAGGCAGTATGGATTCCAATCATGATACTTGTTGTTATCTATCTGGTTGTAGTAGGTATTTTTTACATAATGTAGCATTTTATAATGTGACAGATTCCGTCACATATGACATGAGAAAGTAAGGAGATATATGAAGAACAAATATATAAAAATTGAAAAGGTTAAATCAATATTAATGTATGATGGTTTAATTAGATGGGGTGTGCATGAAGGCTATAGAGTATACCCAATTCAATATAAAGACCATAAATATACTGTTGAGATTCGAGTGGATATTACAAGTATGATTGATGAAATAAGGAGACACGGTGATGATATTCTGCCGGATAATATAGACATTAATGTAACAATTTATAATTATTCGGATAATATTATATTTAGGAATAGAGGAAAAGCAGTATTTAAAACTAAAATTAAACCTACGGAAATTGAAGGCATAGATATTTGTAACCAAACGGAAGAAGAGTTTTATGCGACATATCCTATTATTATCGAAAAAATTTTTGAACTTTATAAAAAAGATTTTGATGAGAATATGAAAATGAAAGCTAGAATTGAAGAAGCAAAAAAATGGGATGGGGTAATAAATCTGCCTTAATATTAATTAGGATAGATGTTGTGATGGTTGTAGAAAGTTATTAAATAAACTAAAAAAGTCTATTTTTACAGCAATAAGATATGGCACAATATAATATCATTTTCAATCATTATAGCTGAAGAAGTGAGGCGTAAAGAAGAAAAGCGAGAGCGTACTAAAATGGAAAGTATAACAATAATGGTTATGGGGTGGGGATTAATGATACTCGCAATACCATTAACAATATATCTTTTTATAAGTACATCAGATGATTGGAAACAACTTTTTATTACTATACTAGGTGCTTTGAAGATTTATATAATTTAGTTCGGGAAGGAGAAAGGCAATGTATGAAAATCTTAATAAAAATTCAATAATAGATGTTGCAAGTACACTAATAAATGAAATGAACTCATATACGCCAGAGCAGCAGAATCAATTGCTTGTAGAGTATATTATTATCCCATTTTTTTTATATATTGTAATTTGGTTAGATATTTCAATTATTTTTGGAAAAAGAATAAATTTTAGGGAAATTATAAAAGTAGTAATAATATCGTTATGGTTTACACCGACAATTTTGTGGACGCTTATAACAAGCCTTATAGATGCATCATTTATAGTTATTTTCGCACCAACAATCCCTATAATTATTATTTGGAGTATTAAGAAATTGATAATGCTGTGTAGAAGAATAAAACATCAGCCGGATGGGATAAAAGCATAATTAAAGATATAAATATTATGTCACAGTTATTTTGAATAAATTTAAATAAGTCTTTTTTATAACATTAAAATATGGTACAATATAACTAGAAATATAAATATATTTAAATATGATATTGTACTTGATATGTGCCGGAATCCGTCACATGGAAAGGAGTTTATATGAACAGGATGGATAAGATTAGAAAATATATGATAGTAGGGTTTACAGTATTATCACTTGTTACAATAACAGCCTGTGGCTCAAAGAAGGAAACTGTAGGTAATAATGCTGTATCTGGAAATATAGAACAGTCTACAGAGAGTACAACTGTGGCAATTTCTAAGAATATGCAGATGCAGGTTAAGGATGCAGATGGTAATACTGTTACGCTTACCGGAGATGCAACAATTAATGAATCCGGAGAGATGGTATTTGAAGGGAAAGATTCTGCCGGAAATGTTGTTAAAGTGACAGGAACTGCAGAAAAGACAGAGGATGGAAGTTTCAAGGTTAAGGAAGCTGCCGTTGAGGGAACATCAAAGGTTGTGGCAGATAATGGACAGGAAACAGAAGTAAGTAATGAAATTTCAGGGGATGTTACAACTGATGAAATCAAGAATACAACAACAGAGGATGTCAGAAATGATACTGATGATAGGCAGGAAACTGATAATAATGCAGGACAGAATGAGAACATATCAGATGGTTCAGAAGTAAAGCCTGAAACACCGGTGCCTGATAATAAGTCAGAGGGTAACAGTGCTTCTAATTCAACACCAGCAACACCAGAGCATACACATACATGGAGTCCAGTAACAACTACTGTACACCATGATGCAACAGGTCATTATGAAGATGTTGTTGTAGGAACAAGAACTGTGGTAGATAAAGAAGCCTGGGATGAACCTGTGTATGAATGGCAGTATACAAAGACCAGATGTAAAGGTTGTGGACAGATTTTTGATACTGATGATGAGTGGCAGGCACACTCTAACTATCAAGCTAATGTGTTAGATGACTGGGGACATGGAAGTTTTGAGGCTCTTGCTGAAAAAGTTCAGACAGGAACTAAACATCACGAAGCAGAAACGCATGAAGAAAACATAACAGAAAAGCGTTGGGTAGAAGATACAGCAGCGTATGATGAGACGGTAACTACAGGCTATAAATGCTCATGTGGAGCAACTAAATAATTGTGACGGTATCCGTTACATCTTTCGGGGAATAAAGCAGATTTGCTCTATTCCCCTTCTTTTTTATGCCTCAAATATGGCATGTCAACTATTGTATTGAAAAAAGTACAATCTTGTGAAATTAATATAAGTTTAATATATAAACTATTAGTAAGCACAAAAAACTGCAATCCCGGTAAATAAGCGAGAGAACATTACATGTTCATTTGTCAAGAACGAGTTAAAAATGAGACTAAATGAGACTAGATGAGACTAATTAGATGTGGTACTCTATACTTGCAAGAAGTGTAAGGAATGACTTCTTGTTTCCGAGTTGGTTGTTAATTGTCGGAATAGTAATTCAGCTTGCCGAAGCAGTCCTCGCAACACTGCTTCGGTCTTTCTTTGTGACGGAATCCGTCACATACAACTTAATAGTTCAAGGTTTTAGCTTGCATAATAAAAATAAGGAAATCTTTACCGGATTAAATCTGGTAGGGGTTTCCTTTTTTGATGCAGAAAAATCAGGAAGGAGAAGCAGCATGAAAAGTGTAAGAGACCCACCAGAAAAAGCAAGATGTAAACAGAGTTAATGTGACGGATTCCGTCACGGAAAGGAAGATATGAAAACATTAAGTAAAAAGATAAAGATGATAGTTGCTTTAATGGCTGCAATTGTTTTTAGTGGAACAACATTAACATATGCTTATGCTGAATCATTTACAGTAGCGTCAGTTAGTAATAATTATGATTACAAGGATGTTACAGGAAGTGGCGGTTCATCTTTTCAGACTAATATATTCTCTGTAAAAGATTCAAGTGGAACAACATATGATGCATTATGTGTTCTGCCTAAGAAAGCATCTCCACCAGTTAATGCAACATATTCCAGTGGAGAGTGGACATATGATTGTAGAAGAACCAAAATATATTTTTATGGACTTGGTTCTGGAGCATCAAGTGGACCACTTTCAGATTTCACTTATAATCAAAGGGTGATTTTAACGCATGCGTGTCTCGCGTATGAAGGAGGAGACCCTGACTGGAACGGTGGCTCATGGAATCTGTTAGGGCAGGCTGGTGCAACTGGTTATGATGCAGTAATGGAACTTTATAAATATGCAGGGGAGCATGGTCTGCCGGATGGATATAATGCAGCGACAATATATCTTACGGCAGATGGAACAAATAGTCCATATCAGAATCTTGTTGCATACTGGGAAGAGTATACTGAACCTCGTGGATGGATTGAATTGCATAAATCATCATCTAACACAGCCATAACTAATAATAATGGTAATTATTCCCTTGAAGGAGCAGTATATGGAATTTATTCGGATTCAGATTTAAAGAATTTGGTTACAACTATAAAAACAGATGCATCTGGATTGGCAGTATCAACCTGGTTAAGCAAAGGTACATATTACATAAGAGAGTGGAGTGCAGGCAAAGGATATGATGTAGATATAACTACACACTCTGTCAGCATAACAGAAGCGAATAAGGCTACAAATGTATATGTAACAGAAGTTCCACAAAAAGGAGCAATTCAGTTACACAAATATTCATCTATGCCTTCAATAAGTGACAACAATAATTGTTATTCTCTTGAAGGAGCTGTATATGGAGTATATACAGATTACGCTTGTACCCAGCTTTACACCAGACTTACAACTGATAAAAATGGCAATGCTTCGGTATCTGATTTGCCATATAAAACATATTATATCAAAGAAATCAGTGCAAGTAAGGGATTCGAGTTAAGCAGCGAAGTGTTTACCTGTAATGTTAATTCAACAACTGCTGTTAAAGTTGATGCACCTGAAATTCTGGGTAATGACCCTATATCATTGGTGTTATCAAAAAGAACAGCAGACGGACATGGTTCAGGTAATGCAAGACTTGAAGGCGCAGAATATACAGTGAAGTATTATGATACTGTATTAGATACAGACCCAGCACAGTCAGGATATTCACCTAAATACACATGGGTATTTAAAACAGATGAGAATGGTATAATAAGTCTTAGACAAGATTATCTTATTAGTGGAGATAATCTTATATATCAAAATGGACATTGTGTTCTTCCGTTAGGAACAGTAACTATTCAGGAAACTAAAGCTCCCGAGGGTTATCTTATCAATGATACTATATATGTAGCTCAAACAATCTTAGAGAATAACTATGTTAAAACAACCAACCTTCCAACAGAAGAAAAAGCAGCGCAGGAAACTCCGTATGAAGGTACTATATCAATACAGAAGTTCCTGGGTGGAAGTGATGCAGTAAAGACTTCTGAACCGGATGCGGAATTTGAAATTTATTTAAAATCTGCAGGAAGTTATGATGCAGCTCCAGAGGAATCAAGACAGATAATCACAACAGATACAAATGGTTATGCATTAACAAAGAGACTTCCATATGGTACATATACTATTCATCAGACCAAAGGTAACAATAAGTATTATTTTATCAATGATGTTGATGTAACAATCAGTGAGAATAATGCTAATTACCATAAAATTCTTGAGAATGCTCCAATTGAGTTTTATGTGAAAATTGCAAAAAAGGATGTTGATACAGGTAATACAGTAAATGTAGCAGGAGCAACATTTGAATTGTATGATGACACTGGCGCAAAGGTTTCTTTTAAAACAATGACAACAAGTGGTATACAGACAATTGACAGTTTCACAACTGATGAAAAAGGATGTGTATACACTGTCGAAAAGCTTTTAAAAGGGAATTATACGCTTGTGGAGACAAAAGCTCCTGAAGGCTATGTATTAGATTCAACACCTGTTGCATTTACAGTATCGGAAGATACTTATACAACGGACAGCGGAGTTGCAATTGTAATAGCAGAAAAGAGTGATAAGGCTGTTACAGGGCAGCTCACTATTATTAAAACTGGTGAAGTTCTTGATGAATATAAGGGCGGATTGTATGTAAATCCGGATGAAAAAGGATTTACATACAAAGAAGGTTCTCTTTCAGGTGCTAAGTTTAATGCGTATGCTGCAGAAGATATATATACGGCAGATAATCAGAAGGATTCTTCCGGTAATAGAATCAAGCTTTACAGCAAAGGTGAACTTGTAACTACACTTGTTACCGGTGTGGATGGAAAGGCAACAGCTAATAATCTTCCTCTTGGAAAGTACAAAGTAGTTGAAGTAGAAGCTCCTGATGGATATATTTTAAATTCAGATGAGCAGACTGTTACATTTGTATATGTTGATGATAAGACTCCTGTTATATATGAAAGCCTGACATTTTCAGATGACAGACAGAAGGTAGAATTATCAGTATCAAAGCTTGATTCTGAAACAGGCGAGCCAGTTTCAGGTGCAGTATTTGGCTTGTTTACTAAGGAAGATATCGTTAATGCAGACGGTAAGGTTATTGTAAGTAAAGATACTCTGCTTGAAAAAGCGGTATCAGATTCCAAAGGATTAATCCGGTTTGTTAAAGATTATCCGCTTGGACCATATTATGCTAAAGAAATCAATGCTCCGGCAGGTTATATCTCAAGTGATGAAATAATTGATTTTGATGCAGCATATCAGGGACAGGATATCAAGAGTGTAGAACTTACCGCAGTATTTCTTAATATGCCAAGTACATATAAGTTCACAAAAACAGATATTACAAGTGGAGCTGAACTTACAGGCGCAACACTTACTGTATTGGATAAGGATGGAAATATAGTTGATACTTGGACATCAGATGCAAAGGAAGCACATGTGATTAAGAGACTTGTTGTTGGGGAAACATATACTCTTAGAGAAGAATATGCTCCTTATGGATATCTAAAGGCAACAGATATTCA
>UMBS01055662.1_pt1 | contig 13094 bp, 10 predicted proteins | sample 1964031 | NCBI WGS metagenome assembly UMBS01 (sample SAMEA4835948, study PRJEB28245) | human gut metagenome | biome: gut microbiome; material: fecal sample | place: Denmark | collected 2008 | reverse complement strand
GCAGCAGCAGCGGCAGCAGCCCGCAGAAGTACACCTTCGTCAGCAGCGCAATCGGCGTGCAGAGCAGCGTATAGACAACGCCCATGACAATGTACGTCCGCTTGACGCGCATCGTGACGACAAACGGCTTTTTCGCCTTCTTCTGCTGGAAAATCGACCGGCACCACCAGCCGCCCGCGACCGCCAGCGCTGCATTCACCAGCGCCAGCAGAATTTTGCCGACGCTCATGTCCAGCATCCGGTCAACGCTCCGGTACGCCAAATACAGCAGCGTCAAGTACGCCGCCAGCGTGACGCCGGGCAGCAGCGCGCGCTTCCAATTGCGCCGCAGCGTCCGGAAATAGCCGGGAAATTGGTAGCTTTCCAGCTGGAAATCATGCATCAGGCTCCGTTGTGCCAGCAGCATCGCCAAGGCAGTCGCCAGCGCCGGAAGCCATTTCAGTAAGTTAATCACCTGATTCACTCCTGCCCCATCCAAATCAGTTCAGAAGAAACTGACGCACAATCGTCTGAAAGCGCGTCGCCTGCTCCAGATATGCGAAATGCGTGCCGCCTTCCAGCACCACCAGACCGCTGTCGGCAATTTCCTTTTCCATCTGCTGCCCCATCCACAGCGGCGTTTCCGTGTCGCGGTCGCCCCAGATGAGCAGCGTCGGGTTCTTGATATGCGAAAGCAGCGCACTCTGGTCATAACCCACGACCTTGACGAACGTCTTGCGCATTTCTGGCGACAGGGCGGCATAATCCCGCGAGCCGTACTTCTGCACGAGATTCTCCTGCCACTTGTCCGGCAGACTGCCGAAGAGGTGCGTCTTTTTCGCTACACCGACGAGCTTCTTCAGCCGCTGATACCGCTGCGACTTCTTGCTCTTTTCGCTGGATAGCTTGGGCCGTATGCCCGCCGCGCCTGTCAGAATCAGCTTCTCAAAACGCTCCGGATGGTCGGCGGCAAGCTCAATCGTCACGCGTCCGCCGAAGGAATGCGCAATCACGCTGCACGGCAGGAAGTCCAGCTTCGTCAGCAGTTCCAGCAGATTCGCGGCGAAATCCGGCACACCCCACGGCTGCGGCGGAAATCCGCTTTCGCCATGCGCCGGAAAATCCACCCGAAGCACGGTCATGTCCGGCGTGAGCGCATCGCTAATCCCCGCCATCAGCTTTTCCGAGCAGCCCCAGCCATGCAGCAGCACCACTTTTCTTTCGCCGTGGCCGCTGATTTCATAATGGACGCGGACGCCCTGAAGCGTCATTTCCACAAAACGCATCTCCTTTTCAGCCGTCGATTCGCCAGATGTATCGGCACTTGACGGCGCTGATTTCCCAGCGGTCGCGAATCTCCTGCGGCACAGCCACGGTTCTTTCCAGCGTGCAGCCCAGCCCCAGGCACGTCTTGCGGCTCGCCCAGTTGTCCGGGTCAGTCGTGATGACGACGCTGCTCTTGCCGTGCAGGGCAATCAGCGGACGCAAGAGTGCACAGGCGCGGCGCGCGTAGTGATTGCCGCGATACGGCGGGTCAACATGATAGCCAATATGCCCGAAATAGTACACACAGGGGCTTTCCCCCATCCGCAGGGAAATGCGTCCAACTTCCCGGTGCGTCCCGTGCGGCACAATCATATAGTCATACACGCGGCCGAATCCCATTTCTTTTTCCGGCGGATAGAGCCGCAAGGGCAGCAAGTCAATCACGCCATCGGAAAACTCAGCACGCACTCTGCGAAACAGCATCCTTACACATCCTGTATCTGCACCTGCGGAAGCAGGGCAGCAAAATCATCGGGGCGAATCAGCTGCGTCCCCTCGGTCATTACCGACGCACAGCCCGCCGCCGCGCCATACGCCAGCGCACGGCGAACGTCCCCTGTTTTCTCCAAGCCAGCCATCACACCGCCGACCATTGCGTCGCCCGCGCCAACGGTGGACTGCACCCGCACCGGAACTGCCGGGGCAAACATGGCGCCGCGTTCCGACACCCACAACGCACCCTCTCCGCCGAGGCTCACGAGCACATTCTGCGCGCCCATCTCAAGCAGTTCCAGCGCTGCCTGATGCACATCCGCCATCATCGGCAGCGGACGGTTCATGGCGGCTTGCAGTTCACTTCGGTTAGGCTTGACGAGGAACGGACGCGCCGCCAGCCCCGCCATCAACGCCGCGCCGCTCACATCCAGCACAAACAGGCGCTCCGGCAGGGAGAGCATCAGGTCGCGGTAATACTCCGGCGGACATTCCGGCGGCAGCGACCCCGTCAGGACGACATACTGCCCCGCAACTGTCTTTTCCGCCAGCAAGTCCGAAAACGCCCGCTGATTCTCCGCATTGACCGGCGCGCCGGGTTCGTTCAGCTCCGTCACAGCCGTGCCGTCCTGCGGGACAATCTTCATGTTCGTGCGCACGTCGCCGTCCACGGGCAGGAAAACATGCGCCACCTGCTCGCCGTCCAGCTTGCGGCGAACCGCGTCAATGCCGTTTTTGCCCGCACAGCCGAGGACGCAGGACGCAATGCCCAGCCGACGCGCAGTAATGGCGACATTGATGCCCTTGCCGCCCACATCCTGCCGCGCGGACAGGACGCGGTTCACATCGCCCGCCGTGAAAGAACGGAGCGACACCGTGCGGTCAAACGAAGGATTCAGGCACACACAAGCCAGCATGGGCAAACCTCCCCATCATCAGCAGTCCATCCCATTATATCATGATTCCCCGCATGATGCAACCTGACGCGGAAAGAAAAAGGCTGCCCCGTATTCGCTCGGAGCAGCCAAATGGACTCATTCCTTAATGCTGTAGGCATTCAGCGCGTTCTGCATCGTGATCTGTGCAAACGCTTCCAGCGGAATTTCGCGCAGCGCGGCAATTTTCTCCGCCACATAGCGCACGTTCGTCGGCTCATTTCGGCGGCCGCGGACGGGTTCGGGCGAAAGGTACGGGCTGTCCGTCTCAATCAGGATGCGGTCAAGCGGCACATTCACCGCGGCTTCCTGCAATTTCGGCGCTTTCTTGAAGGTCACAGGCCCCGCAAAGCTGATGAAGTACCCCAGTTTCAGGTACTCCTTCGCAATCTCCCAGCTGCCGGAAAAGCAGTGGATGATGCCGCCGGTTAAATGCTTCTTGTGGCGCTTCATGATGTCCAGCATGTCCTGATGCGCGTCCCGGATGTGATATGCCACGGGCATCGATAATTCCCACGCCAGCTCCATCTGCGCCTCGCAAACCGTCATCTGCGTTTCGCGTGGCGACAGGTCATAGTAGTAATCCAGCCCGATTTCGCCAATGGCGACGACTTTCTCTTCCTTCGACCAGTCTGCCAAGCGCGGCAAATCATCCTCCACGAAGCCTTTCGCCTCATGCGGATGGATGCCGATGGCGGCATAGCAGCCCGGATGTGCCGCTGCGAAATCCGCGCTGTGCCGGGAGGTCGCCATGTCCGAGCCAATCACGGCGTACCGGGTGACACCTGCTTCCGCCATGCGGGTCAGGACGTCCTCCCGGTCGTCGTCGAACTTCGGCTCATCGACATGGCAATGAGAGTCAAACAGCGCCATCATCCGATGATTGCACCGTCCTCCACGCCCTCGCCGACGCTCATCAGGCGCAGATTGTCCTCGTCATCGACAGCGGAGAGAATCATGCCCTGACTTTCGATGCCCGCAATCTTGCGCGGCGCGAGATTCACGACCGCCACGACCTGCTTGCCGACGAGGTCTTCGGGCTTGTAATACTTCGCGATGCCGGAGAGAATCGTGCGTTCGCCGTCCTTGCCGAAGGAGAGGCGGAATTGCAGGAGCTTGTTGCTCTTCTCCACCTTCTCGCAGGACAGCACGCGCGCCACCTGCATCTTGCACTTGCAGAAATCATCGAAAGCGATTTCCGCCGGAAAATCAGGCGTTTCGTGCTTCTTCTCCGCCTTCTTTTCAGGCTTGGCGGCAGGCTTCTTTTCTTCCTTCTTCGGCTCTTCGGCGGGTGCGTCGCGTTCGATTTCCTTCTGGATGTCCAGACGCGGGAACAGCGCCGCGCCCTTATGCACCGTCAAGCCTTCCGGCAGCACGGCAAACGGCTTGCAGACGGAATCCCACGTCTTGAGCGCGTCGTCGGTCACGCCAAGCTGCTCGAAAATGCGTTCCGGCGTGCGCGGCATGACGAAGCCAATCATCACGGCGACGCGGCGGACGCACTCTGCCAGCGTGTACAGCACCGTCTTCAGCCGCGGCTGACCTTCTCCGCTGCGGCCCAGCACCCACGGCTGCGTCATGTCGATATACTTGTTGCAATCGCTGATGAGCTTCCATGTTTCCACCAGCGCGTTGGAGAACTGGAAGGCGTTGACGTAGTTCTCCACCTTGCCGGAAAGCTGCTCCGCCTCGTCCCAGATGGGCTTGTCAACAGCTTCATCCACCGCATCGATGGCGGGAATCGTGCCGCCAAAGTACTTCTCAATCATCGCAACCGTACGGGAGACGAGGTTGCCAAGATCATTCGCAAGGTCGGAATTGATGCGCGTCAGCATGGCTTTGAGCGTGAATTCGCCGTCCGAGCCGAAGGGCATTTCGCGCATGAGGAAATAGCGCACCGCGTCGGAGGAATAGCGGTTGCACAGCACGACCGGGTCAACGACGTTGCCGACGCTCTTGCCCATCTTCTTGCCATTGATGACCAGCCAGCCGTGGCCAAACACCTGCTTGGGCAGCGGCAGCCCCAGCGCGTGGAGCATAATCGGCCAGATAATGGTATGGAAGCGGACAATTTCCTTGCCGACCAGGTGGACATCCGCCGGCCAGTACTTCTGGAACAGCGCGTCATTGTCCGTGCCGTAGCCCAGCGCGGAAATGTAGTTGCTCAGCGCGTCAATCCAGACATACACCGTGTGCTTCTCGTCGAACGTGACCGGGATGCCCCACTTGATGGACGTGCGGCTGACGCACAGGTCTTCCAGACCCGGGCGGAGGAAATTGTTCAGCATCTCGTTGGCGCGGCTGGCGGGCTGGATGAAGTCCGGATGCTCCTCGATGTACTGAATCAGCCATTCGGCGTACTTCTGCAGACGGAAGAAGTAGGATTCTTCACGCGTCTTTTCCACCGGGCGGCCGCAGTCCGGGCAGCAGCCGTCTTTGAGCTGCAATTCCGTCCAGAAAGATTCGCAGGGCGTGCAGTACCAGCCCTCGTATTCAGACTTGTAGATGTCGCCCTGATCGTACAGCTGCTTGAAAATCTTCTGCACGCACTTGACGTGGCGGTCATCGGTCGTGCGGATGAAGTCGCTGTAATCAATGTCCATCAGCTTCCACAGATCCTTGATGCCCGCGACAATCTTGTCCACATACTCCTTCGGCATGACGCCCTGTTCCTTCGCCTTGCGCTCAATCTTCTGGCCATGCTCGTCCGTGCCGGTCAGGAAATAGACGTCATAGCCCGTCAGCTTCTTGAAGCGCGCCATCGAGTCCGCCGCCGTGGAGCAGTAGGCGTGACCGATGTGCAGGTTGCTGCTGGGGTAGTAAATGGGTGTAGTGATGTAAAACGGCTTCTTGCACGATTCACACATGAGTTCATTCCTCCAATTTCTTTTGAGGGAGACGTATAGGAAATTTCGACTCATTCGGCAGCCATCTGGCGAATGCCTTTTCCGCCATCTGCGGCTTGAAAAAATCTCGATTTACGCCCAGTAAACCTTCGATTTTTTCAATTGCATCTGACGAAAAATTCATCCACCATCTGACTACCTCATTTCATCAAAATTCCCTAAAAAAACCGCCCCTCCCGCATTTTTTGCCGAGGGGCGGAGAATTTTCCGCGTTGCCACCCTGATTTATCACTCATCCTGCGGATAACGGCGCGACCCGCCGCACCCTACTTCACCCCAAAGGCGTTCAGGCGCGTGATGCTCCGGAGCCATGTTCCCGCGGATGTCCCGGCTGCTTCTCACCTGCCGCAGCTCTCTTTGCGCATCCATCCACGGTACTCTTTCCATCATTGCAGAGGATATTATAGCGTCATTTGGGCATGGTTGTCAAGGGCAAATTTCAGCTGTGCTGCTGATACCAAGTGTAGTCGTAGCCATAATCGCCCTGCTGATTTCTGGCGGACAGCGTAAAGCGCACGACGGCATTCTGCCGCAAGGTCATTTGCAGCGTGCATTCGCCGTTTTCCGCCGCAAGCACCGCCGTATTCGCCGCCGGCTGACCCGCCTGACGCAAAAGACGCAGCTGATTTGCCGACAGCGAACGCGGTTCGCCTAAATCGTGCCATACCTTCAGTGGATTGCACGTCACTTCATCCACCGTCTCTGTCGTCAACGTCTGTTCGCCGCCCGCAGGCAGGGCAATCGTCACGGTCAGCTCGTCGCGGTCGGTGCGGCAGAGATTCCACAGCACGCCTTCATACGAGCCGTCGTCCTTGTGGACAATCACGCTGTGTTCGTCGCGGTGCACCGGCGTTCCGCGCAGATGGGAGAAGAACGCAAAGCTCCACAGTGTCGGCTTGGCAATCTGCCCGTTGGCAATCAAGCCGAATCCACCATGGAAGGGCATCGGCGGCACACCCTGCTCCTCGAACACATCCCCGAACGTCCAGTAGGAATACGACGCCGCTACATCGCCCATCCGCGCCAGCACACCCGCCATGTACGCCGCATTCAGGTTCGTGTCATGAATCGGGCAGAACGGGTTGTACGACGTGTTGAACTCGGTGATGTGCATCTCCATCCCGCGGTATTCCGGGAAGCTGTCGATAATGTCGCGCGTCTCCTGCATTTCAGCGAGAAGGCTGTCCACCGTGCGCATTGTGTGATAGAGATAGCGCCCGCGGTGTTCCGGCGTTTCGCCCATGTAGGCGTGGCGCGACACGAAATCCAGCGGCAGCTGATTCTCCTTGCAGAATCGCAGGAAGTTGCGCACCCAGTCCTGCGACGTCGCGCCGCCGCAGATTGCCGGGCCGCCGACGCGCATGTCCGGCAGCACTTCCTTAACTGCCTTCGCCGTCACCGCATACAGGTGATGATACTTCTCTTCATCCGCATTTTCCCAGAAACCCGACAGGTTCGGCTCGTTCCACACTTCACACGGCCAAGTGGACACTTCGTCTTTCCCGTAGCGCTCCGCCAAATGTTCAAGCGTCGCCTGAACCATTGCCGTCCACTTTGCGTCGTCCTGCGGCGGCGTAACGTTGCCCTTCCAATAGAAGATGGTCTGCGTGCCGCTTGCCATCTTTTCCGGCATGAAGCCCAATTCAAGGAACGGCTTCAAGCCCTGTGCACGGTAATCATCCATCACGCGATCAAGGTAGGTGAAATTGTAGCCCTCGTGCCAATTTCCTTCCGCATCCTGATACGGCTGGTAAATCGCCATATCGTCGCTGAACAGCCCGTGACCGCGGATGTGCGTGAACGCGCATTCCGCCTGCGCCATCGCCAGCTGCTGCTGATACTCCTGCTGGAGCGCCAGCCCCATGCGACCTGTGCCGATGCAGAACGCGGTGTTGTTGTTGAACTTCGCCTGACTATCCGCCGCTATGCGGATGGAATCCTGTTTCATGGCATTTTTTCTCCTTACAGTCCTGATTTTGCCCAGTCGAATACGAGCACTTGATCATGCGGCAGCGTCGCCTGACAGGTATCAATCTGCTCATACGGCGCGATATTGACCGGTTCCGCCGCGCGGAGGTTGCCGTCCGTCAAGGCGTTGAAGAAGTCGTCGAACATCCAGCGGTCATAGAGCGCCTCACGGTGCGGACAGAGGACTTTCTCAAACGGCAGCTGCTGGATGCCGCGCATGTTGCTGCGGTACTCCCGCAGCCCCAGCGCCTGCGGGAAGAAGAGCCATGTGCAGGGGTTCCAGTCGTCGCCAGACAGCAGCAGCTTCCGCTCCGGCACATACACCACCGCCGAACCGGGCGTGTGTCCCGGCGCTTCGATGATTTCCGCTGTTAATCCGCCCAAGTCAATCACACCGGGCTTCATCACCTTCGGCAGTGGAATTTCGCCCGCGAGAAACGTTTTTTCATCCACCGGCAGGTTCTTCCCGATTGCCTGCGTCAGCACCCGGCGGCGCATCTCGTCGTTCGTGAACATGCGCCAGTCCGCCATATCCGCTTCCAGCATGTACGTTTCCGGGAAGCATCGTGCCCCCATCGCGTGGTCATGGTGGTTGTGCGTCAGGAACACCGTCAGCGGTAAATCCGTCATGTGGCGCATGAAGTCCGCCACATCCTCAATGCCATAGCCCGTGTCAACCAGCATGGCGGCGTTTTCGCCCTCCAGCAGCGTCATGCAGACGCCCATGCAGTCCACAATATGCCACACTCCCGGCATCACCGCGTGAACCGTAAAGGCCATTTTCGGCTCATCCTTTCCATCTTGCCGCCTGAAAAAACGGCGTTTTTTGCACAATTCGACGCACAGTTGTGTTTTTCCTGTCACCCAGTCAACTTTTCGCCAAATTTCTTCCCCTTTTCTGGTTTTGGGTTGTGCAAGTCGGCGAAATATGCTATACTTTTTGTAAAATACGTTACAGGAGGTATCCTGTCTATGGCAAATCAATGGCTTTCGTGGCTTCCGTTTTTACCGGCTGATGTTCCCGCCGATTTTGCGTCCCCACGCGAAGTCGCCGCGTTCGAGCTTGCGCAGGCACTGCCGGCGCTCTCCCCGAACCTGCACGTTTCGCTTGCCGAGGATGATTCGCTGGGCGAAGGGTTCCATGCCGTGCGCAAAGGCGACGACGTGACGATTTTCGGTGGCAAAACCGGGCTGCTGTATGGCGCTTACTGGCTGCTGATGGCGCTCGCGTCGGGTTCGGCATTGCCGGAGGATCATTCCTCTGCGCCGCAGTACGCGCTGCGCATGATTAACTGCTGGGACAACGCCGACGGCAACGTTGAGCGCGGATATTCCGGGCGCAGTCTGTTCTTCCAAGGCGGCAAGCTGACCTACGACCCCGCGCGGATGCGGCAGCTGGGGCGTATGATGGCGTCCGTCGGGCTGAACGTGCTGTGTATCAACAACGTCAACGTGCACGACCCGGCACAGCTGCTGATTGAGGACGATCTGCCGGATCTGGCGAAGCTGGCGGCGATTTTCCGCCCGTTCGGCGTGCGGCTGATGGTTTCCATCGACTATTCACAGCCGATGCGCCACGGCATCCCGACGGCTGATCCGCTGGATGAACGCGTGCAGGCGTGGTGGAAGCATCAGGCGGAAGTGGTGTACGCTGCGATTCCCGATTTGGCGGGCTTCCTCGTCAAAGCGGACAGCGAACATCGTCCGGGGCCGTTCACCTACGGGCGCAACCATGCGGAGGGCGCAAACATGCTGGCGCGGGCGCTCAAACCGTTCGGCGGAATGCTGGTCTGGCGCTGTTTCGTCTACAACTGTCAGCAGGACTGGCGCGACGAAAAGACCGACCGTCCGAAGGCAGCATATGAGCATTACGTCTATCTGGATGGGCAGTTCGACGACAACGTGATTCTGCAGGTCAAGAACGGGCCGTTCGACTTCCAAGTCCGCGAGCCGATTTCCCCGACCCTGCTGGCAATGCCCAAAACGAATCTGGCGCTGGAATGGCAGCTGGCGCAGGAGTACACGGGTCAGCAGATTGACATTTTCGCCATGCCGGTAATGTGGCAGGAGCTCTTTGCGGACATGCCGCGCAACAGCATCATGGCGATGGCAGCGGTGTCGAACCTCGGCAATGACGCGTGCATGACCGGGCATCCCTTCGCGGCGCTGAATTTCTTTGCATATGGCGCGCTGGCGTGGGATCCCGATGCCTGCCAGCCGGACGATATCATCCACCGCTGGATTCGTCTCACCTATCGTTTTGCGCCGGATGATGAGAACGCGCTGGCGGATGTGCTGCTCGGCAGCCGCCACGCCTATGAGCAGTATACCGCACCGCTTGGCATCTGCTGGATGGTCACGCCGAACCAGCATTACGGGCCGAGTCCCGACGGCTACGAGTATCAGGCGTGGGGCACTTACCACAAGGCCGACCGCAACGCCATCGGCATCGACCGCACGGCGGACGGCACGGGCTATGTCCTGCAATACCCGGAAGCACTGCGCCGCCGCTTTGAATCGACGCAGACCTGCCCGGACGAGCTGCTGCTCTTCTTCCACCGCTTGCCGTACACCTTCAAGATGCGCGACGGGCGGACGCTGATCCAGCGAATTTACGACGACCATTTTGAGGGCTATGAATGGGTGGAGCGCGCCGCGAGCATCCTGAAAGCGCTGCCGCTGCCCGATTTTGACCGTGCTTTAGTAGATGAGCGCATCGGGCGGCAGCTGCACAACGCCCGTGAATGGCGCGACATCATCAACACGTTCTTCCACCGTCTTTCCGGCATTGAGGACGTTCACGAGCGGAAAATCTATCGCTGAGGAGGCTTTTCATGGCGGACACAAGCCAGCCGCATTCATCCCGCTGCCCGGCTTGGCTGCGCGAGGGCGGGCTGTACCTGATTGTTTCCGGCGTCGTGACAGTGCTGAAATATGTGCTGCTGCTCTTTCTGCCGCGCGCATTCGCCTTTCTGCCAATGCGCGACTTCGGCTGGCCCGGCATCGAAATGACGCTGCTGGGCGAAACCTTCCGCTGGAATATCTTCGGCTACGACACGGCGCACGGCGGGCTGCCGTACCTGTGCGCGTACATGACGGCGATGGTGCTTGGCGAATGCGTGAACTTTCCGCTTCAGCGCAGGTACGTTTTCCGCGCCAAAGGGCATCTTGCGCGGCAAGTGCTGCTGTATGCGCTTGCGTTCATCGTGATTACCTGCTTGGTGAACTCGATTAACTGCATCTGGGTCGCGGTGGCGGCGAAGTTCGTGCCGGATTGGGTGTACACGCTCGGCACGCTCTTCTTCAACGACACAATTTCCGCGGTGGTGTTTTTCTTCGTTAACAAACGCATTTTCCCACAGGCATAAAAATGGGGGCTGTCCATCGCGGGCAGTCCCCTTTCTTTATGGCGTTTGTTCAATGCGGATAACCTGCTGATGCCCGAAATAGTTTGCCAGCGCCTGATTCATCCAGTAACCCGACTGCCCCTCGTCCGCCAGCCCCAGCGGGTTCAGGAACGCCGGGCAGACCGCAACATCCGGGATTTCGCAAATCTCGCCGGGCTGACGCAGCGTTTGGAGGATTTCGGTGTACTGCTGATGGTACGTCTGCGCCTCGCCGCTGATGAGCGCTTTTGCCGCTGCAACGCTCGTCGGTACTGCCCCCGATGTCGGATGCGCGGACGGCAGCGTCAGCACCAGCGCGAGCGACAATATGGCGACGATTCCGGCGGAATGGCGCGTCAGATGCGAAAGCGCCGCGTCGATTTTCGTGCCGATGCGGCTGTTCCGCAGCCAGCCGACCCAGAGGAACGTCCAGCAAAGCAGCAGCCAGCCATACGCATAGTAGTAGATGTCGATTTGCCGCCCCGGCCCGACATTCGCCATTGCAAAAAGCGACGGCGTCATTTGCGCTGAAAAGATGGCATACGCCAGCGCGCTTTTCAGCAGTGGAAAACGGAATTTCAACCCGCACTGCCCGACGAAATCCCACATCAGCAGGGCAAAAAGCGCAATGGCAATTCCCTGCGGCCAGCCAAACCAGCCCGACACGCGCACCCACGCCCGGTCGAAGGAGTAGAGAATCGCGGGAACCGCATCCATCGAGCGCGGGATGGTCGCCGCACGGACGCGGTTGCCGGGTGCGGCGGCGTTGATAGCGAACGCAGTCAGCAGCGCGACCATGACGAGCAATATCTGCCGCCAAGCGGGTTTTTTCCGCACAAGCAGCGCAAGAAGCAGGAGCATCAGCAGAATCAGCGTAACGAGGATGGTCGTGTAGTTGCCGCCGCCGATAAAGAACGCAAGCAACATGCACAATGCAGTCCGCCCGGCGCGGCACTTTCCGTCGGTGCAAATCCGCAGGGTGCCCGTCAGCAGCATCAGCGAAAGCGCGTAATAGAACGTGTAGTAGCATCCGCCGTTGAACCAGTAAAACGTCTGGTTCAAATCCGGCACAAGCTGGATGCTCAGCGTCATGAGCGACAAGAAAACCAGCACAACCGTTGTGCGCGGCGCATGGAGCATCTTCCCCAGCTGACGCAGGAGCATCCCCGTGCCAAGCAGCAGCGGCAGGAGCGTCAGGGCGGTCGTCAGCCAATAGGCATTGTCGGAAAACACGCCCGGCTGAAGCGTGAACAGCATCACCGCGCTGAACGACCCCTGCCAGCGCGCGTAGGTGCTCCGGACGTAGGCGGCAATAGCTGCGACAGCCTCCGGCAGCCCCTGTCCAGCGTCGATGATCTTGCGCAGCACCGCGCCGTAGGTGTAGTCGTCCGCGCGCGGGTGATTGTAGAACGCGACCGCCACCACCGGCAGCAGCGACAGCGCAAACAAAACCGCGAAGATGATGGCAATCCGCTGAAGTGCGCGCGCATTCCGCATGAGCATTCCTCCTTTTCCGACAAAAATCGCCGCAGTTTGTGATGCACTGCGGCGATTTTGCTGATTATTCTCCCGTCAGCGATGGGACGGGTGTCGTGTTCGGTTCGGGTGTTGGCAATTCCAGCGCGGTCGTAGCTGCCGGGGCACTGCCGCCTGCAATCAGCCGCGTCAGGTTGTCCGATGCCGTCGTCAGCAGCTGCACAGCGCGCATGGTATCCATGCGCGTCACGTCTTCCGCGCCCTGCGTCGGCAGGGTCAGCGCGTTCCAGCGGCTCGTTGTGCGCAATGCCATCTTCACGCCGACGTCCGCTTCCGCCATGTGCAGCGCGGCAATCACGCGCAGCTGAATCGGCGCGCCTTCTCTGCTTTCGGTGCTGTACTGGAGGGAAAGTTCCGCCGTAATCGGTTCAAACGTCACCAAATCCGCTGCTTCCGCGCCGTCGGTGTCCGGCTCGATGGTCAACGTCCACGCGCTGTCATCATGGCGTGTGCCGTCGCTGTCCTGCGTTTCGGAATGCTGGCTGGTCAGGGCAAATTTCGCCTGCAGCGTCTTTGCGTCCGTTACGAACGCGGCGGGTACACTGCTGATGCTGCCCGTAATTGCGTTCTGGTTGCCGTCCGCCGACGCCATGCTGAATGTCAGCGTCTGCGTCGCGCTGTTCAGC
>UMBS01004903.1_pt1 | contig 13170 bp, 7 predicted proteins | sample 1964031 | NCBI WGS metagenome assembly UMBS01 (sample SAMEA4835948, study PRJEB28245) | human gut metagenome | biome: gut microbiome; material: fecal sample | place: Denmark | collected 2008 | reverse complement strand
TATAGTTATTGACATAATAAGCAATATGTGGTTGTAGAGGATTTGAGGTATGGGAAGTTTGAGTATAGTATAATATCGCAGGAGTTACTCATTGTAATTACGATGTCAAGCACCAGATTCAAACCTTTTGACACTGTAATCTCATTGTACAAATAAGCTGAAACACCGGCTTTTCTGTGCAAAACAAATAAGAAAGTGTAGAGGAAATTATGCATTACCACAATCCATTTCATCAAAAAAGACATACCACGAAAGCATCTCATGGTATAAAGTTTGTTACTTCAATCACTACGACCATTGCGCTGATCTTGGTCTGTGCGCTGGCAGTTTCGCAGATCATTCCGACAGACCGAACAAATCGATCCGCCAAAGTCGCACAGGGTAAAACAACCAGATCAAAAAAGCCTGTGAAAACGACATTTACCCCGGCTTCCGGTGAATTTCGCGGTGTATGGATCTCTTTTCAGGATATTGGAGAAAAGCGCTACACCAAAAAGCAGTTTGAGAATTTCATCAACAAGACGTTTGATAACTGCAAAAAAAATGGATTTAACGCTGTGATCGTTCATGTTCGTCCATTTGCCGATGCCTTGTATCCGTCCAGCTATTTTCCATGGTCTCGCTATGTATCCGGAAAAGCTGGGAAACATCCGGGATTCGATCCGCTCTCCTATGCGGTCATCGCGGCACATAAGCGGGGCTTAGCTTTCCATGCATGGATCAACCCTTATCGCATTGCCAGCAATACGACCAACGTATATAAACTCCCGAAAAAGTCCATTGCCCGAAAATGGGCTGTTTCCAAGAAAGCTTCCAAACGCCGCAATGTATTAAAATGGGATGGGAAACTGTACTTTAACCCGGCTTCCAAAGATGTTCAAAATCTTGTTTGCAATGGTGTCCGTGAGATCGTGCGCGATTATGCTGTAGACGGCATTCATTTTGACGATTATTTTTATCCGAATCTAGGTGCGAAATACAAAAAGGTATTTGACTACAAAGAATACAAAGCATACGCAAAGCGCTGCAAAAAGAAACACAAGAAAAAAGTTTCGATCGTAACTTGGCGCAGAAACAACGTATCCAACATGTTAAAACGTGTTCGAACCATCGTACATAGATTGGATAATAATTGCGTATTTGGCATCAGCCCGGCAGGCAATATCCGTAATTTATATGCAAAAAATAATTATTACGCAGATGTCAAAAAATGGATGCGTTCTTCCAAATATATTGATTATATCTGCCCACAGATTTACTGGACATTCAGTCAAAAGACTTGTCCTTTCCGCGAAACCACAAACAAATGGCTCGCGATACCACGCGCAAAATCCGTAAAAGTATATGTCGGTCTGGGCGGCTACCGTGCCGGCATCTCTAAACGAGAGGCAAAATTAGGAGCGGACGCAGAGTGGGGCACAAGCCGCACTAATCTCAAACGCCAGCTCCTATACTTACGCTCACAAAACAGTTGTGGCGGTTTTATGTTGTTCTCTTATTCCGATTTGATCCGCAAATCGGCACGCTCAGAAATGAAGCGGTTTACAAAATTGCTGAAAACTGTACCTTCAAATGCTGTAGGACCAACTGCGACGCCAACGGCAGCTCCAACCACTGTACCGACAGCAGTACCAACAGGAACTCCAACAGATGCTCCAACGGACAGCTCAATGGCAGCTCCAACAGAAACTCCAGCGGCAGCTCCAACAAACTCACCGACCGTTACCGGCAACTGATCCCGGAACGCACGGCGAAACCGTTACTTAACAGCTAACTCCGCAGGCGGCTTTGCCAGTATGTTGTGCACCGGAATAACGCTTACAATTGCATTTACCAGCATGATTGCCGCTATCAACGTTATCGCGCCCCACCATGGAAAGCTTAGATTCATTCCAAGGGATGGCACGGATGCGGCGAACTTCATAACACCTGTCGTGACCATAACCCCGGGAAGTGTCGTATAGCAATTGATCAGCAGCATTTCAAGTATAAAAGAACGGATAATACTTGCCTTGGAAATTCCAAGCAGGCGATACACCGTCAACTCCTCCATTCGTGATGATGCATTGGAGCGGATCGTATAATAAATGATCAACACAGACAAGATGACAGCAATCATTGCAAACAATGCCTTGCTTCTCGTCTTGTCTTTCATTTTGTTCCGATAGGCTTTCACTTGTTGCTCTGCCGGAATCGTCACTTTGACCCGAAACATTTTTTGATACGGTTTCAGTTCACTTTGCAATTGCTTTACCAGCTCTTCCCGCTGCTCCAAATCATCAACATAATACTTTATCTTCTGCATTCCCACTGCCAACTGGTCTGCTAACTGCTTACCGGCGGCATCTGTCAAAACATAATCAACATCACAGGAATTGTCAAATCCACCCACTACAATGTAATTTTCTCCTGCATTACTAACCGGTTCCTCTTCGTAAGACACGGAACTGTTACCAAGCTGTTGCACCGGATATTCTTCCTGGTTTCCCTGAAATTCCTGATAACTTTTGATCTGATCATATTTTGACTGCGGAACCAGCATCTGATCATCCTGCAAGGTTACATTATCGTACTTACCCGGATACAGCTTCTGCAGCTCTGATAATGACATGACCGAATAGGAACTCGCAACCATTCCAAGCAGCTTTGATTGACTACAGTAAATGGACGCCTCGTTGTTGCCACTAATGCCAACTACCGTCAGATCTTTGCTGAATGTGTTAATAGAAAGTGTCTCTCCTAACAACTCCTTTGCGGACGCATATTGACCGGAAATAGCCGTGTCACTTTTCAAAAAACGATCCGCAACCAGCTTATCGATAACAATCTCATCCGATTTCTTTGGAAGCCGTCCATATAACAGATCTTTCTTCGTAACTTTCGATATGTCCACATAGGAAAAGTCGCGGATCACCTGGCTGCTCCCCCGCATCTGATATAACGTATCTGCCTGTATCACCAGGTCACGCGCTGCATCGTAAAACATCATATCCTTACGTTTCCCTTTCGAAAGCACCTTATTATAACACTCCTGCATGGTATCACCAACGGCATATTCTTCTGCCGGAGAAGCCAGTTTCATCTCCACCTGTACATAATGTGAATCATCCTTCACAATCTCTTCCCGATGCACCGTAACTGCTGTGATCAAGTCCGATATCGTCAGCGAAAGCATGATTGCTGTTATTAAAAGGATGACAACGATAAATGCCTGCTTTTTCCCCAACAACTTCAAATTTTCTAGTGTCATTCGCCAGGTTGCTTTCCAGGACAACCCGGATTTTTTACTCATTTCCAATGGAGATAATTCATATGAGAAGTTCTCAACATCTTCCATCTCCAGTTTTGGTCTTGGCTCATCAAAGATTTCACATCCGGCTTCTTCCCCCGCAAAGATCACATCACTTGCCATGTCACTCCGAATATAAAGTTTCCCACTTTTCCATGCCATTTTTAATCGAATAGGTTCCTCTTTGCTGTCCGCATTTTGGTACACTTCAATTTCATTTTCATCGCTTTGCATGGCCTGACATGTGAGCTCCGGCAAATAAATATTACCATCGTCCGATCGTTCATAACTGCTGCCGGAATGATTATCGTAATCTTTTGTAATCTCTCCATCCTTGATCTCTAGAATACGATCCGCAAAAAACTCAGCAATACGGCGCTCGTGCGATACTAAAATAACCAGACATTCCTTGGAAATCGCACGCAATATACTCATTGTACGTATTGTATTTTCCTCGTCCAGATTGCCGGTCGGCTCATCTGCCAATATGATCTGCGGTGATTTCACAAGTGCCCGGGCAATAGATACCCTCTGCTGCTGTCCACCCGACAATTTGGATACCAGCTTCTTTTTGTAACGGCCTATGCCAAGCTGCTCCAATACATACGATACTCTCTCATCTTTTTCCTCATCCGTCAGATCATAATGACTAAGTGCAAGCTTTACATTATAAGCAACCGTGTAATCCTGCAGCAAATAATAATTTTGGAAAATATAGCCAAATTTTTCACAACGCAAATGCTCAATTTTCTTTGGCTCGTACTTCTTTAATATCGTTTCGTCTACAGTAAGTGTTCCTCCCTGAAACACATCCAATCCACCAATGGTATTTAATAACGTGGTTTTTCCGGAACCGCTTTCCCCCAAAATACATACCAAACCTGTCTGTGGCAGCTCCAATGTAATATCATTCAATACATGAAGCTCACTTCGTTTACCGCGGTTAAAATATTTCTGTAAATGTTCTATCTTGATCATTCGCTCACCTTCCCTTTTAACAAATGATTAAACGCTGCTACCATCACCATCGCAGCCACATAATTGTACATAAAGTACGCTAGGTACCCGGGCCATTCATAATAATAGAGCATAGCACGCAGCGCCGGCACAAAGATTCCAACTACATTCATCACTACCGCGACCACGATAATAGCAGTAATACTGTATCGACGCATCTCCATATAATTGATCTTGCCGATCAATTTTGTGGACATACCCATGAATTTTAAGATTTTCTGGTCTTTGATCTGAATCTTAAATATAGAACGTAAGATCAATATCTCAGCAGCCATCATCACTAATAGTATTGCCACTGCAATGCCGATCGTCCTTAAACGTTCCTGTACCAGATCTGAATCGTATTCATCTGCACCAAAACGCAGTGTACTCACAGCCTCATACCCGGCTTTATCCAATGCCTTTAACACATGATCCATTTTGGCGTAACTTGTAATATATACCGATGCCTGCCTGCTGTCGGTGCGATAATACTTCTCATAAATATTCTGAGAAACCTCTGCAAAATTTGCCCCACAGCCATTTATCTTCTCACCGGTTTCTACATTCTCGATCTGTTTGACATCCTTGCTTTTCATATCCTTGTCATACTGATCAATATGCAATAAACCGAACTGACCTAAAAGATTCAAGTCATTATCTTCTGCCCGATACACCGCTGCTTCATATGCACCTGATACACAAAGTTCGTTATCCTTCTTCACGATATCGCCAACAATCGGCCACAATGTTGCCTGTCCCTGATATTTGCCAAGTTGTTGATTATAGGCATATTCATAGAATACTTTGCCACCGGTTACGGTACTTTGCAGCATTGTACATATCTCCGGCGAAAAGTACACCTGTTTATCCTTATTTTTTAACAGTCCGCTTACTTTCATCTTCCGCTGTATATAATTCTCCGTTGATGACCAAAGCACATCGCTTGTATAGAAAAATGTAATCGTATCACCAACCTTATATTTTCCCCGATCGTACAGTACAACTTCATCGATCTTCTTTGGCAGACTGCCCTTTACGAGATCCGATTTCTTCAAGCAGGAAGATGATCGCATGTATTGATCTTTCTTGACGTATTCAACGTTCTGCGCGTCGTACAGCCCCCCTTCATTGCTCGTACTCATCCTATTATAGCCGTACTCCTGTCTATAATCTTTTCCTTCCTCAAAATAATAATTGACGTCATTCACAATATCGTACTGATCCACCGAAACGACGTGCTTCATTTTGGTGAGTCGGTCAATATCTTTTTTCGTCATAAACTTTTGATCTTTACGTCTAATTGAAATGCGCTTATCGTCTTTGCGCGCAAAAGATGTTGCTGAATACTTTTTGGTGTAAATATCATCTGCATTCATTAGCAACTGCCCGATAAATAAAAACGATACGATAGCAGCAGCTAAGAAAAATCCCATAAACAATGCGATTTTTTCCGGCTGTCTCACTGCATTCATTCGCACAAAGATCCGCCCTATGGTACGATCGTGAAGTCGTTCCTCATTGCTTTCAGACTTTTTACCGGCTGTCGTTTTCTCGTTGTTGTCCACATTCTCGGACATCTCCGATTTCTGCTCTGTGTCCATATTTTCGGATACTTCTGACTTCTGATCCGTGTCCGTATTTTCGGATACTTCTGACTTCTGATCTGTTTCCATATTTTCGGATACTTCTGACTTCTGATCCGTGTCCACATTTTCGGATACGTCCAAGATCAATGATCCATCATGCAATCGCACTTTTCTGGTAACATATTTTTCTACCTGTTCATAATTGTGAGTTACCATTATAACCAAATGGTCTTGCGAAAGATCTCGAAGCAATTTCACGATCTGCGCTCCGGTTTCACTGTCCAAGTTACCGGTTGGCTCATCCGCCACAATAATATCCGTATTCTTTGCCAACGCACGAGCAATCGACAATCTCTGCTTTTGACCACTGGACAACTTAGACGCACGCTGGTCTCTCTGTGCACTCAGGCCTACACGTTCCAAATAATGAATTGCCTTGTCTCCAGCTTCTTTCTCTGGCACTCCCATGATCAAAAGTGCACTGACGATATTTTCTTTGGCGGTATAATGACCGATCAAACTATAATCTTGAAAAACAAAGCCGATCTTAGTACGACGATATTCTTCCCAGTCATCTTCATCATACTGAAATGTCGGCTGTCCATCCACATAAAGCTCCCCATCATCAAACGTATCCATACCGCTAATGATCCTAAGCAATGTTGACTTTCCGCTGCCGCTTTCCCCTGTGATCGCAACAAATTCACCCATGCGAAACTCCAGATTGATACCCTGCAATGCCTGTGTCACTGCTGTTTCGGAATAATAATACTTCGAAATATTTTGCAACTTAATTCTTACTTGCTGCATATTTCCCTCCTTTTTCACGTTGTACATACTTTGACTCCCAAAAAAGCATATCATAAAAAAAGAGGCGAATCTTCCTGGAAAATTCTACCTCTACTAATATATTTTTTTCCGATTTCTGGAAATTTTAATGCAACATTCTATAATTATTGCTGTAATTTCACGTCCTGTCTTTGTTAATGAAACGCATCTGTCCTGCCTCTTCTCCATAACGCTTTGCAACAACTTCCAATCCCTGCAAATGACGACATTCGGAACATAAATTCCCGAAATCCAACGGCTTACCGCAGATTTGACAATACACCTGCGACACTGTTTTGCCATCTGTATTTTTGTACTGAATACGACCTTCACGGATCCATGCGCGTACCTTCGCATTGGAAATGCCAAAATGGTCAGCCACCTGAGATTCGTTCACATCATTTTTACGAATATAATCTTTCACTTCATTAAACAGATTCATTTCCATGCATGCCGGACATATATCTTTATTATATTCAGGATGTAATCTGCGTCCACACTGCTTACAGCTCTTTATCTCCGAATCTCCAAAACGATTTCTATCTACGATCATATTTTCCCTCCTCTTCTCATATTACTGCAGCTGCCTTTATTCATAAAGCCGGCTGCCACGAACTTTCTGCTCTTATAAGAATAGCACTCTACGAAAATACCGTCAAGAAAAGATACGATCGAACCAGACTTCGTAAATTTGGAACATTGCTTGTCCAAGACCATCACGGATCCAAATAATCCCCCAAATTGCTATTTATTGTTGGAACAGGCTGTGGCGTTGTTGTGTTCTTACGTTTCAAGCTGCTGTCTGTTCCCTTATTTGAGGAAGAAGAATCGCTGTCTGTCCCGGCATTCCCGGTTGACGAATTCTTGGTCTGCGTATCATCATTCGACTGGTTATACTGCAGATTGGAAATCTGTTCACTATCCATATCATAAACATAACTTCCACTCACATCTACGCCATCTTCTGCTTCTGCCGCAAAATCAATCGTTAGCCTGCTCCCATTTTGTTCCGCGAGCTTGTACACCGCAATTGCTCCACTTTTAAACTGAATCTGTGTGTCATTATATTTGGCAAAGATACTGCTGAGAATATCATTACCGTCTTCCTGCCGGTACAGTTCCGTAGCTTTATCAACATCATACAGCACAAATGTCTGTGCTTTAGTGCCATTATAGATCAATACTGCATATCGTCCGGACGAAGCATCAGATTGCGGCACCCACTTCAACTCGCAAAAATATCCCTTGACCTCGTTCATCTTTTTCTTGTTTTGGGACATCATGATCTGACCGATTTCCGGACTTCCGGTCGTGTCAGTGGTCGTCTGCACGCGCATACACTCGTTGCCATCGGCATCTTCCAAAGTCTCTGTCTTGCTGACGCCCGCTTCCTCTGTTCCCTGTGACGCCCTTCTATGCTGATTCAATTCATCAGACGATAATTTCTTTGCCAGGAACTTTGTTGCATCGCTGTCCCAAATATAGTACAGCTTTCCATCGGAGAGCTGCATATAAAACAAGTCCTTCACGTCCGATTCCTGACTCGGCTTCACAGACTGCATCGATGCCGCCTGCTCCCCATATACCGCCTCTGAGACGATCTGCAAACCGGTCTCCTGCATCTGAAACATTACGTACACATACGTCCGCAAGTTCTTAACCTGTTTTGCTGGTGTCGGCGTGACGTTCTCGTTGCCCATGCTTGACGCTGTTTTTGACTTGCTGTCCGTTTTGTTGGACAGCAATCTCCCGATCTGCTTTTGCTCTGTTGCATCCCACGCTCTCTGCTGTCCCAAAAGCAGTTCTTGAATCCCATCATTATTATAGTCACCGGTCTGCAGCTTCAATCCCTCTGGGAAATAAAGCGTATCCTTCGCAATCCCCTGCTCTCGAAACACTTTCTGCAGGTCAATAACTGCCAATTCACTGCCTGCTGCATCCGCAAGCTGCAGCTCATAACTGTTTGCAAGGATCCTGCCGTTAGCTTCATTACGCTTATGCCGCAAGGAAACTGTCTGTTTCAGTCCACTTGGCGACAATACATCTGTCTGCGAAATGATGAGATTCGTTTTCCTCGTGTCCTTATTTGCGGACAGTTTCTCACTCCCGGCATTCCACGTTCCTCCCGCCCATACATTTTGAACCGGACGTAACAAAAAAAGCCAGAAAAACATCAAAAGCAAAAGGATCACACCGGTCATTTTATAACACATTCGGTCGGATCCCTGATGTAGCAAACGCTGCGACCGTCTCTCTAAGTCTGTTTCAAAGCTTGCACACGCAGTAAATGGCACACGGTTTTCCTGCGGTACAATGTTCAAAATCCCTTGTATATACGCATTCTTGTCTGCCGCACTGCATCCGTCCACGGCACATTCATCGCACGCCATCTGCTCATCCCGTCTAACCAAAAATACGGCAGCCCATACGCAAGGATCGTACCAATGCAAAAGCAGCGCCGCTACATAAAACGCATTCCAAAGATTGCTTCTGCGAGCACGTCGACACTCCATATGTGCTAATGTATATTTCGCCTCCTGCACATTCATCGTTTCCGGCAAAAACACGCGATTCACGAACAGACCTGTCATGACCGGCAATTCGACCGCTGACTGGTACAAAGTACCCTCCAGTCGTTTTTCCCGCATACGGATCGCGGAACGCACCTTTCCCGCCCGAATCACCAAAAGAACTACCAATAACAGCACTCCTGCAAAGTATCCTATCGCCATGATCCGATAGAGAGACGTTACTTGTATGTTCGCTTGCCATACATCGCGCAGACTGCGAAGCAGTCCGCCATGCTGCGCATCGATATCAAGTCCTACATCTGCTAAAAATCGATGGTAACTGCGATTCCACGCTGGAACAATACTAAACATACTGGAAATCTGGATCGGACACACGATCCGCAAAAAATACAACCGCCACAGCCATACCATATATTTCTTTGGCAGACCACTTATAACCACACGCAAAAACAGCAGCGGCAGGAACAAACTCACAGCCGCCGCTTCCATTGCGATCACAATATAAAAAAAGCGATATAAAAAAGCAAAGCCAGCGCTTTGCTTTGCAAGAATTGCTAAAGCAATTCTTGGTGATGTCACGCCACACAACAGCAGTTTCCTATAAATTGAAAAAGCAAAGTCAGCGCTTTGCTTTGCAAGAATTGCTAAAGCTATTCTTGGCGATGTCACGCTACACAACAGCAATTTCATATCAATTAAAATATCCAAGTGCATTACTATGCCTCCGCATTCACCTTCATTTTTTGCCCAATTACACATTATAAAGCGGTTTGTCGCAATACGCAAGCAGGAATACATCGGTTTGCCGTAATACGAAAGCAGGAATAAAGCTGTTTACCGTAATACGCAATACGCAAGACTGAACTTTGGTTGCAATTCCCATGCCAACGTGGTACATTTGAACTACCGCTTAAAATGATAACTAGATCATAATAGAAAAATAAGGAGTGCCTATGAACGATTTATTTTTGAAAGTTGCTGCTGCAACGCCGGACATCCGTGTTGCAGATCCCGATTACAATACAGAGCAGATCATCGATTGTATGCAGAAAGCAAATACAGAGCATGCGAAGCTGTTGGTTTTGCCGGAACTTTGTCTGACCGGCTATACCTGTGGCGATCTCTTTTTACAAAAGGCGTTATTAGACGGTGCCATCTCCGGCCTGAACCGTATTCGGAAAGTGTCCGCTAATATGGATATGATGACCATTGTTGGTCTGCCTTTTTCTTATATGAACCGGCTATATAACGTAGCCGCTGTCGTATTCCATGGAGAAGTAATATGTCTGATCCCCAAAACTTTTATTCCGAATTATTCCGAATTTTATGAAGCAAGGCATTTTACAGCCGCCCCGAAAGAGGGCATTTTCCTTCATATGCCGGAACTTTGCGATGAGGAGGGATTAGATCTCATCTGGTTTGGCAGCAAGACCTTGTTTCAAGCAGACAATATGCCGGGATTGATCATTGGTGCGGAGATCTGCGAGGACTTATGGACTGCAGCGCCACCTTCTACCGCACACGCTCTGCACGGTGCAACCGTCATTGTTAATCTGTCGGCCAGCGACGAAACAACCGGCAAAGATATCTATCGCCGTGAGTTAGTAACCGGACAGTCTGCCCGCCTTTTGTGTGCATATATTTATGCAGATGCAGGAGAAGGCGAATCCTCTACGGATCTTGTATTCGCCGGGCATAATCTGATCGCCGAAAACGGTACACTGCTCAACGAAAGCAAGCGTTTCCAAAACGGTATGATCCTGTCTGAGATCGATCTGGGACGTTTAACCAGTGAGCGTAGACGCATTTCCACGTTTCCACAAATTGTTCCGGGCACCGATGAGTCAGAGAAAGATGCTTATCAGATTATTCATTTTACATTTCAGCAGGTGGAAGAGACAACGCTCACAAGACATTATGAACGAACACCGTTTGTCCCGAACAGTAAGGCAGACCGCGACCGCCGCTGCGATGAAATTTTACACATTCAGGCGATGGGACTCAAAAAAAGATTGGCGCATACCCATTGCACCAGCGCTGTGATCGGCATATCCGGCGGATTGGACTCAACGCTGGCTCTGTTAGTTACTGCGAAAGCCTTTGATCTGCTTGGACTTGACCGAAGTGGAATCGTTGCCGTCACGATGCCTTGTTTTGGCACGACCGACCGCACTTACCAAAACGCCTGCACACTCACAAAGCAGCTCGGCGCAACACTAAAAGAAGTCCCGATCCACGAAGCAGTTGAACTTCATTTTCGGGACATCGGACACGATCCGAGCAGCCATGATGTTACGTATGAAAACTCACAGGCCAGACAGCGCACACTGATCTTAATGGATCTTGCCAACCAGTCAAATGGTATGGTGATCGGTACCGGTGACATGTCAGAGCTGGCACTCGGCTGGGCAACTTACAACGGCGACCATATGTCCATGTATGGCGTCAACGCGTCCGTTCCAAAGACGTTGGTTCGTTATTTGGTATCCTATTATGCGGAAACAACGGAAGATCCTTCGCTAAAAGCTGTGTTATTAGATGTCTTAGATACCCCGGTAAGTCCGGAACTCCTGCCTCCAAAGGACGGCAAGATTGCTCAGAAAACAGAAAATATTGTAGGTCCTTATGAACTGCATGATTTCTTCTTGTATTATCTAATGCGTTTTGGATATGCACCGACGAAAATCTTTCGTTTGGCAAAATATACATTTGCGGGAGAATACGATGATAAAACCATCTATAAATGGTTGAGAACATTTTATTGGCGTTTCTTCGCCCAGCAATTTAAGCGTTCCTGTCTGCCGGATGGGCCAAAGGTCGGCAGCGTTGCATTGTCACCGCGCGGCGACTGGCGTATGCCTAGTGATGCCTCCGCTGCTCTTTGGATGAAAGAATTGGATACGATCGAACAATCTCTTTGATTTTGTCAAAAACGTTCTAATGCCCGTGTCGGAATTTCATTGCCGGTGCGGGCATCTAATATGCTCTCTGTTTCGCTCAGTGCATTCTGATACCACATTGCTGCTTCCGCCAGATCCCCACACTCTTCAAAATAAGCTCCAAGTTCACAGCATAGCTCAGAAGTAGGTGCCGTCACTGCATCCCGCAATGCATATGCCAAAAAATGCGAAACATCTCCCTCCAAATGATAACCTCGTGTCAGCACACAGATTGCCTCTCGAAGCGCATCCTGTCCACTGTCCGGATCCTCCATTACTCTTTGGAAAAATCCCTTCGCTCTGTTAAAATCGCTGACGTCTCCACAGCGATACAATTCCATTGCGTACATGTGGCGCAATTTGTCGGACAACAGTTTCTCACGATCCGCTGCGGCTGCCAGTGCCTCTAGGTCTCTTTTGGCATGTCCGGGCGATGGTCTGTGCTGAATACGTATCTCACTGTCAAACACAACCGGCTCCAAACGTAACGTCTCATGAATCGGATCGATCCAAGTAAACGAACGTAGTCTCTTATATAATTTAGGGCGGTACTCCTCCGCAAAATTATATACGGTACTAAGTTCCGGCGGTGTGCAATACAGCATTTGCACGATCTCAACCTCAGGCAGCAATACCTTTTTGAACTGCAATAATTTCTGCAGCTCTTCCGGCTCCAAATATTCATCGGCATCTGCCGTATAAATGTAATCGCCGGTTGCCTTGGAAGCTGCGTAGTTCCTTGCCTCTGCAAAGTTTCCTGTCCACGCAAAATCATAGATCTGATCGGTATATGCTGCGGCGATCTTTTTGGTTGCATCGGTAGATCCGGTATCCACTATAATGATCTCATCCATCGCTGATGCCATGGACTCCAAGCACCGATTCAAAACTGCCTCTTCATTTTTCACAATCATACAAAGGCTAAATTTCATGCCCTTCTCCTCCTGGCACACACTACTGCAGTGTCTCGCGCTTCATTCTGACATAACTTATTCTGC
>UMBS01055544.1_pt1 | contig 13227 bp, 17 predicted proteins | sample 1964031 | NCBI WGS metagenome assembly UMBS01 (sample SAMEA4835948, study PRJEB28245) | human gut metagenome | biome: gut microbiome; material: fecal sample | place: Denmark | collected 2008 | reverse complement strand
TCGTTAGGATATATGAACAGTTATTCATATTTTCAAATAATATTTATACAAATATATGAATACTATACATTTTCATTTTATTGTCATTTGCATTCGTTTATTGTAAATTTTTATCATTTATCAATGAAAATAAAAAACATTTGAATTATACTTGATTTTTTTTCGGTGTGGGTGTATAATGGAATCACAAAACAAAGAGAGGTAAACTTATGGATAATTTTGTTAATGCTGTTACTGATTTGCTGAAAGAGTTTCACATTGTGGAATACGTTAAAATTAAGTCTGCACCTGATATGGCATACGTGACACTCATATTTGAAACGGTTTATTATTTTGATGTATTTACGTTAGCGCAAAATGATTTAGAAAGCGCGAGTGATTATTTTATCCGTCATATTCTTAGCATTTGGTATGATATGACGTTAAAAGCCTTCTGATGAGTCTTTGAAAATTAAGACGAAACGCCGTGAGGCGTCAAGGCTGTAGCCCTATAATGTAGATTTACAACTGAATATTACCTTGATTTTTCATTACATGAAAGGCAAAGGAGACTAGAAACATGAGATTGTATCATTGTAGCGCTACATGTAGCATATGTGATTTAGTTAGTTATAAGACGCGTTTATTTTGGTTCGACTATCCGTATTATATATTATATTTATATCCGTCAAATACAAGTAAAATGCATATACGAAAGTTTATTCAATGGTTGCATGAACATTATTATGACACGCATGCGGCTATTGTTCAACATATGTATAACCTGGGGATTAAATCCAAAAAGCCCTTTGTTGTATATGATTTGATATCCGATGAATATAAAGCCGTTGACGATTACCATTATTTCGTAAAATAAAAAATTTTATCGCCTTTCATGTCATGAGAAATCAAGGGCGCGGATTTTTCAAATACTTTATAAAGGATATTAACAAATATGAAAAGTTACGAACAAGCATTAGAGGCATTAAAGGCAAAATATGAGGCACAAACGCACGCTGTAGGCGATCTGAGAGCGAAAGCAATAGATTTTATCGACGCATGCGACAAAGCCCCTGCAAGCGCGCGAAACGAGCTTAAAACGGCTATAAAACGTCTGAAAGCCTTTTCAGAGGGAAAGACCTATCAGGAATATTTGGAGGGCTTGAACGATGAAAGCAACAGTTAAGAAATACGTTTTAAGGACTTGTAAAGGCGCGAACGGTAGCTTCCAGGTGCTGGATATTTTCGCGGACGTTGTCAACGATAAAAATGAAGTAAGGACGTACCGGGGGCAAATGGGCGCGGAATACGCAAAAAAATACTTTGCACATTGCGGAGTAAAGACCAAAGACACAATCGGCCAGCCGTGTGAAATTTCGTTGGTGAAAGAGCAATATACAACGAAAGACGGAGAACAACGACAAGTTACAAAAATCAAATATTTCAATTTGCTCGATGAAAATAACAAACCTATAATAATGTATAAAAATAAGGTCGATGAATTAGATTTCTAATTAACAAATTTTACAATAGATAACCGGTTAACATAGCGCCCATGTTAAGCGGTTATTTTTTGCGTTTTTAGAGTGTTAAAAATTTTCGTTAAAAATTAACATTGTTAAATCAGTGTTAAAAATTAACATTTTGTTTAGCATTTACTCGTGTGCCCTCGCGCGCGTAAGAGAGAAAACTTCAGTAAAACATAAAATCTATTTTGGAGGTATACCCCATGACAGAAAATGGAAATATAGAGGGGGAGGTTAAAAAATCAAGCAAATACCCCCCCACATTCACTCATATTGTGCAAATTGGATATTATGAATTTAGTTATATGACACATCCCCAATTAATGTATATGCTTAGAGATTGCAAAGACAATACAAAAATTATAATACAAACTGAATTCGGAGAAATGGCAATATATAAACGTACGGGATATTATACGGTTTCCTGTTGTAATGAGGTCTTAGAAATTGGAAATTGTAATTATATATCAAGAATAGCCAGAATTATTTGGAAAGTAATTAATTTGATCGGGAAGGAGGTAGCCTCCAATGAGATTTCCGACTAAATTCAATAAGGTATTAAAAGAATTATATGCTCCCGATGAAATAAAAGAAATTAAATCTTTTATAAATCAAACACAGGTTGTTAAGGAAAGCTATAATAAGCATGCAAATAACTTGAATTTACCAACGCTCCCTAATATAACAAATTACGGAATGCGCCAAAAAGGATATATAAAAAATGCGTTGCAAACATATAAAAGCGAAATTAAAACATATTCCGAAACAGGTAGAACCACAACAGAACTTAAGGATATTATAAATTTATCAAACGATTTATATACAGTGGGATTTGATATTAGTCCAGATAAGTTATTAAATTTTTCAGATAAAGACTTAAATCGTTTATATAATCTTGTTTCCGATTTTTTGTTTTACGTTGATATGGATTTTTATATCGAATATAAAAAGCAAGAGATATTATCAGAAATTTATGATAATATAGCTCAAATATTAAAAAAATATGGATTTTGATTTTAGACGGTATAAACATATATATGCAGCAGACTTTGAGACATCAACGGAAGCATGGAATTGTGAGGCGCGTGTTTGGCTGTGGGATATATGTGATAAAGACTATAAACATAGAACAGGAACAAGCATTAATTATTTCATGAATTATATTATACGTACGGCATATAAATGTTTATATTTTTTTCGTAATTTAGCATATGACGGTAGTTATATAATAACGTGGTTGTTTAATAATGGTTATAAACATGTTAATAAGAAATCCGATGAAATGCTGCCTTTTGAATTTCACACAGTAATAAGTGATATGGGTTTACATTATGCTTATGAAATTGTGGGGCGTATGGGGCAACATGTTACAATAATGGATAGCTTGAAAACTGTTAATATGAGTATACACGATAGTGCTATAATGTACGATTTACCGATAAAAAAGGGCGAAATTGATTATGATAAATTTAGAGAAATAGGCTATAAACCTACCGACGAGGAAATAGCGTACATACATAATGATACTGAAATAGACATGAGAACAATACAGAAAAATATTGAAATGGGAGGCGTAAAATTTACGCAAGCAGGAAATGCAAGAAGCGAATTTATAAAGGGAATAGGTAAGAAAAATTATGATATTAATTTCCCTTTTCTGCAACAAATAGAAGAAACTAATATACGAAAAGCATATCGCGGCGGATATGTATATTGCAATCCTAAATATCAAAATAGAGTAATATATAATATGATGGCATTAGATAAAAACAGTATGTATCCGGCGCAAATGTTGCATGAATATATGCCGCACGGTTTCCCTATGTGGTATAGTGGAAAATATGATGATAAATATTCAGGTAAATATCCGATATACATACAGCATATTAAAGTATCATTTGAGTTAAAACCGAATGCAGTACCTACAATAGCGCGCCGGAATGGATTTTTGTCGTCGGATAATTTATATTTGAACTCATCTAACGGTTTAATGTTTGATTTATGGCTTGCAAACCCTGATTTAGAATTATTATATATGTGTTACGATATAATAGAAATAGAATACATTGAGGGGTATATGTTCAAAGCTGTTAAGGGCATAGAAATTACACCGAATGAAGCTAAAAATATGGATAAGTTTGAAATAATAGATGAGGACGGAAAAGGTAGTTTATTTTATGATTATATTCATAAATGGAGATTAGGAAAAGAAACACATACAGGGGCAGCGCGTTCATATGATAAACGTATGCAAAATGCACTTTACGGTACATTCGGAACGAACCCGAAAAGAGATAGTAAAGAGCCATATTTGGAAAATGGGGTGTTGCGTTTTTCATTAATAGAAGGGGAGTATTCAAAAACAAAATCATATATCCCCATAGCTGTATTTGTAACAGCGTGGGCACGATATAATCTTATAAAATATATATTAAAAAATATTGATAAATTTGTGTATTGTGATACAGATAGTTTATACGTTTTAGACGACATAAACTTAAATAATATACCTATACATTCAACTTTATATGATTATTTTAAGATTGAACATTATATCTATAAGTTTAAGTGTGTAGGAGCAAAACGGTATATATATTGGGGGTGGGAACCTAAAACTCCCACTGTATGGAATAAATACGTTACATGTTGCGGCGCAGATGACAATATAAAGAAACAAATGGATTTCGATAATTTTAATTTAGGTCAAGAATTTCAAGGTAAAAAACAGGTTAAAAGTGCAATAGGCGGTAAAATAATAGGAATAACAACTTATAGATTAGGCAAAATAAAAAAAGAGGGATAAAACCCTCTTTTATTGTGTAACTAATTTAGATATTAATAGGAACATTGAACCAATCTTTTGAGAACTAAACCTCACCATTCCGTGAGAATACATTATTGACCATGTAATCATTTGTCCGTTACAATCTTTAATGAAATTAGTATCTATTGACATATCACTTGTTGTTACCGATATAACTGGATATGCAGGATTAAATTTATATTTGTCCGTGAAATATAATATTCCATGATTATCTCGCCATACGGTTATTTTAGTTGATAGATATTTGATATTATAAACCATTGTTGAATGTAAAGGCCTATCAGAAATAAAACTCTCGTCAATACTATCCATAGCGATATTTTGAGTAGTATAGTTTTCATATTCAGTATTTTTAGAAAGTTTCCCTAAAATACTATCTTGTTTTTCTTTTACGGTATCCTCCGATGTATCGAAATAATAGAATAAATCTCTATTACGATTTTTATAGTATCGAGTTGTGAATGGTATATTAAGTTGTTCATTATACGGATTGGTCAATGTGTCATTATTTCCTAACATGATAATCCAAAATTCGCGTCGCCTGAATACTGTTTCCATAAGTCGGAAGAATATAGCAGGCTCGTGTATTCCGTATTCACCGCCTTTATATTTTCCACGTGATTTTGCTACATATTCATCAAATAACACAACATCGCAATCCTCTATCTGAACACCTTTAACATTGTTCAATGTAGTATAATAAGCACATTCATGCCATTTATTATCAACCTTTATAGATATTATATTTGACCTATGCTTTTCATCTTGTATCCAATCAAATCTATCTCCATAAGCATTCCATAATGAAGGGAGTAACCCCATATTAAGGGCTAATTCCATTTCAATATCGGAACGTCTGAGATATAAAAATTTTTTACCTGTATTCTTAAAACGGTCAAATAGATATGCAAGCCAATAAGTTGTTTTACCTCTCCCCGCAATACCATTAACAATATGGCAATGATAATCCTTATTTCCTATTTGATAATTCTCTTGATTAATATAAAATAAATTTTTATCCATTATAGTTCAGTCTCCATTACAAAAAACATTACCGTGGGTAAATCAACTTCACTGTTTTCTTCATCTAAGCAACGAATTGATAACCCGTCCTCTGAATATATACATAATATATCTTTGTTCGCTAATTTACCATATGCAGCAAGCCCTTCATTACTATTATTATATAAATTATCTGCCAGCATTACAGCAAACTCTTCATTAGTCTTTTGACCTGTTCCATACGAATTTTTTGACATCATTGTCCCTATTAAATGGCAAGGCTCGCTGGGTTCATTTGCATAAAAAGAGATAAAATATATGGGATTCTTTATAATATCAGTAGTCATAGCAAACGTGCCACTTTTATTAGGGAAAGAATAAGTATTCGAACCCTTTGTTACACTATTTGCACCGTAATTTGTAGTATCTCCTGCTACAACACCATTTTTTGCATATATAGAATTATTAAACGTATTAGTACCGCCAAATGTATTGTCACCTGCCAGCGTAACAAAAGATGAAGTATCGGGAATATCGGAAGTAAGAGCGAAAGTGCCGTTTTTACGAGGATAACTATATTCGTAATAAACATTATCATCAGGCGGGGCATAAGTCATTAAATCGGCATTTATATTTATTTCGTGATATTGGTTATTCCCTACAAATTTTTGTATATTAATATGGGTATTATCAATATACAGATAATCGTAACCTTCAGTTGTTTCATAATTAAAATCCCCGAATTGTATATAACCTGCTTCCGACTTCATCGTATTAAATGTTATCTCATTTGTAAACGTATTTTCGCCCGTGAAAGTATTATTTCCTGCTGCCGTTACGTCACCCGTTCCTCCACCGCCTGCCGCGCTAATGACAATCTTCCTATTATCTTCACTTGCGTCAATGGTTACATTCTCACCAGCCAACAACGGTATATGGATTTCATTAGCTCCGTTATAGGCGATAATAGCGCCGTTTGTAGTGTCATATATTACACTGTCAACTGATGTATATTCTGGAATATCATTTTCAAATGCTATATTAGATGTATTCTCACCTATTTTAACTGTTGGACGATTAGAGGATAATATATTAATACCATAGGCCGCATTTCCGACATCAAATTTGCTATTAGAAATGTCTAAGTCAATTACTTCTGCCCCGCGTGATAGATAAATATTCGTATTAATAGTATCTGATACTGTTAATTTGCCGTTAATCGTTCCGCCTGATATATCTAATTTCTCCGACAACTCACTTTTTGTAGCAAATCCGCTAACGTCTGGGATTTCGTCCTTTGTTGCAAAATTAGATACATCGGGTATTTTAGCTTCAACGTTGGCGATATTTTCCATATTAGCCACATCTTGGCCTGATACACCTTTAACAACAGCTGTTTTTCCTGTTACATCTCGATATAATATACTATTAGTTGCAGCACCAGACGCATATCTAATTTGAGTATCGTTGCCTTCTATATTTGCATATAAAACAAAATTTGAAATGGGAGACGTTATTTTATTGAGTTTATTATCCAGCGTGCTATTAATTTCAGCAATATTTGTTTCTGTGTTATCTACTCTATTTTTAAGGTTTGTTACATCTGTTTCAGTTTTACCTACTCGGGTGTTAATCTGCCCTACTTGAACTTGAATAGTAGTTATATCATTTTCTGTATCCTCAACACGAAAACTTAAACTATTTATGCTTTCAGTATTTTTTTGTATTGCCGCATTAGTAGTAGTCTTAAACTCTTCAAACTCTTGGTCGGTTACAAAGTCGTTGTGGTCAACTGTTATAACAATGGGCGTGATAGGTTTGCCGTCATATGTATTACCTGTAATTGTAAATACAATATTTCCGCTATCTTCCGTTACCGCTACTTTAATTGTATTTATATCCGTCATTACACCGAAAAAACTATTCATATACTGAACGACAGCATTGCACAACTCATCAGGAGCAAGAGGAACACGCGAGCCCTTTGTTGTTGCATATTTAATTGCTATTTGCTTCAAATTTTCTATTGTCATTTTTTGCTACCTCACTTTCAATATTTTGTAATTGTTCGTTTATATAAGCAACAATAGCATTGCATGCTTCGTCTGCTTGTAACGGTATCGCACTGCCTCTATCGTATGCGTAATCAATAGCAATCTCTCTGAATGTTTTATATGTTAACATTTATATCCTCCCTAATAATTAAGAGGGGTTATTCGCCCCTCCTAAATAAGTTACTTTGCCACGTTAACTTTTTTAGTCATGGCCACTTCTTTATTAATTAATTTCGTCCAATAATCAGCGTCATATTCGATACTTGCGGAAATACAATCGTTCTTGATTTGAGACAATACCCACGATTTCTTGCTGGTACCTTCCGTGAACATTTTTTCTGCGTCCTGTATATACTGTACAACATTATTATAAATGTCAAGTAATACAGTAGGCTTTTTGTCGGAAGGTGCTGCAATCAATTCTTTGACTTTCTTCCAAAGATACAAAATCATAGGAATAATGACAACTACAAGAATAGAAAGACACGTGCCTACAAGCTGGACAATTTGAAGAAATTTATCCATCATAAAACCTCCATAAATAAATTATCGAAACAATGTATCCAATCATTACGGATTGCAGTATTTTCAAGCACTTTTCTTATTTCATCGCCTGTACTATAAATAGTAGTATTATTGTTGCTATGCACAAGACTTTCATCGCGGGTGCGATTATCTGTATTATTATCAGTTGAAGTAGTAGTCCCTGTTGTATCAGTAGTTGTATTCATTATTTCAACATTTCTACCTTTATTTACAGTGTTACTATTCAAATCAGGTGTAACAGTGTTTTCTTTTGTTTGTATATTATTATCCTGTATTTTATTTGTATCAGTATAATTTCCTGTCGTTGTCATTGCTGGATATTCAAGATTATTTTGTATAAGCAATTCATACTTATCTATATTTCTTTCCCAGCATGAATTAAGACGTTGTACAAACATGTCATCACTATCAAAACCTATTTCAGAATAAAACCAATAATTAACGAATATATTATATAATTCAGTTTGTATTTCGTTTAATTCTTTCGGAGTAAACTCAACACTATCTTGCGAAAAACTACCTATTAACTGAGTTGTTTTGTAATCCGTGTTGAACTGTGCTATTACTCTCTTCAACGTTCTGCCTATTGAATAAAGAACTTTGAACATTTTTAGCAAATTCCTCCTTATTATCTTTCAAGCTAATATTTACTTTGAACATTTTGTTAACTTTTTCTATCGCTTTTTCACGAGCTGTTTTAGCGGAATTATAATAAGAGTTTATTATTTCGTTGCCTGCATTAACTTCGTCTACAAGCAATCTTTCTTTCTTTTCTATTGAAGTATTATTATATCCAAAATATTGAAAAATTCTATTCTCATATACTTGAAAATCCGTTGTGAGTTTATCTCCAATAAAGTCTATTTTACTGTCAAACGCATAAGAGTTAAACGGTCTACTTTCAGTAAGTATTTTTGTTTTCTTATCCGTTGCAGTACCTCTTATACGTATTTTAATGTAGTCACTAAATTCGCTAAGTTGACTTACAAATTTTTCCGCACTCTTCTTTTCGTCCTCGTCTATCTCCATAATAAGAGGTTGACGCTGACGTCGTATATTTTGCAAGTGCGTTTTATCCAGTTCCATGATATATTTTAGATTATACATCACGTGTAAAAACGGAATAGAAAAGAAAGCGTCATTCGGCATTATTACACTGTTATTTTCAGTAAGGTCTTTTCGGAAATTATTAAACCCGAATACAGTCCATTCGGTAGGAAATCCTGTAATATTAAATTTCCATTGCCCTGTTACGGGTAAACATTGCAACCCTAATGTGCTATCCTCAAACCACGCAAGAGCAGGCGCGAAAAACATCATAACCTCTAATTGCGAATTAAATCCAACAATTTTTTGCGTATTATCAGGTAAATTATCATATCCGAAACGGGAGCAGAATATATTAATATATTTCTGAACAAACAACCATTCGTCTATGTCAATATTTGACCGATATGGATAATTTTGAGCACCAAATATAGCAAATATATTGTTAAAATACATTTTACACCTCTATTCTTAAATTAGCAGGCATATTAACAACACCGTCTAATTTGAAAATACTTTCATTATTCACGTAACTAAACAGCCATACACCATTCAATAACATTTCTTTTATGCTATCAATTACATTTTGAGGTTGCGATATTGTAACTCTTACAGTATTACAACGTATATAGTTAAAATATCTTCGCTTATGATTAGTTAATATATCATACGGTTCCAAATATGTAGTATATCCATATCTAATTAAATGTTCTTTTATCTCATTAATATTGCTTACATACAAGGGCTCAGCTGTGCATATACATATAGCACTGTTTCCTACAATAGAACCCTCATAATTGGGGGATATTTGAGTATCACCTCCAAGCATAACATCACGCACAATATCAATAGATTTTATTGTATTACCGACTACTTGCGTGGCTGTATTATACGAAGCTGCAAACGTATCTACACCAGCAGTTGACGATACCTCTCCTTTACTGTTTGGAGTATTTATTTTATTTACGTTCGTAACTCCTCCTACTATCGGAGATAATACACTTGATATGGATTGGAATACTGCGTTAGATTGGTCTATCCAATTTTGAGTTGAGAAAACTTGAAATACATTATAACTTTGCAGTATCTTAACTTGATTAAATCCCGAGCTTCCTACCTCTGAAATGCCAAAATAATATCCACCTGTATTTGGCGAAACATTTACACAAAAATTTTGAGTGCTTTGTAATAAATGATAATGTACTATAAATCCACCTTTTTGAGATATAACTGCATTTGTTACATACGGCTCGCAATGTAATTTAGAAGGTCCATTTTCAAAAAACCATTCATAGTCAACATTACTTTTATCTGCATATGTATCAGCCATTAACGGGAATATTTGAGATATAGCTCCAAATGCTGTTAAATTTTTACTTTCAAATTCAACTAATTCATAAGACGGAGGAACAATAGCTGTGCATTTATTAGATACTCCGTCAACGTCAAACTGTATAGTATCGCATTTTTTAGTAAATATGAAAGCGCCTGTATCGCTATAACTCCAATCATATCCGCATATATCTGAAATAAACATTCCAGCTATTTCGTCGCCTGTTATTGTATTAGCAGGATAATTAGCTATTGATGAATTAAAGCCATTTGTTCCTCCTGAAAAATCATATTTAGCAAAACAACCATTATAAATCGGTAATACTGCAACACCGAAAGGCGTGGGAAGAATATTAAACCCCCATGTATTATTATTCAAATTATATGTGGTCGGCTCACAAAACAATGCCGGAGTTTGAGTTGTTAATAAATTCCGCTTGAATATAATGTATAAAAATTTAAATGCCTTTTTATTTGCGGTATTCTTCAATACAGCTTGATTGAGAACTTGTTTAGTAATATGAAAAGCATTTACGTCTTCTTCCATTGTATCATCTGTAAATGTCATAGTAGCCCTAATAAAATTAGGCTGTTGAGAGTCTTGAACCCAATCATTTACATGCGCACGTCCTACTTCTCCGAAAATATTCTTAGTTATAACATTTTCAAAATCACTACCATAATATGCTTGTAAAGTAGTCCACCAATCTATTGTATAATATATTCTAAAACAATCAGTGTTAAGCTCATTTACTTCAAATCTGTCTATAAATGCAGCATAATAATTACGCTCTTTTGTTACTTTTATAACATCAGGATAAACAATAAAATAAGCAAAATTCTTTTTGTCTAAATTAGGAAACTCAACATCAATAAAATTGCATGCTTCATAAAATCCGTCAATCTTTATAGTATTATCAGGATTATTATTGTTCGATTCCCAATTACGCAAATCTCCGCTTGACATAAAACGTTTATCCCGTGTAGGGCAATTATCACTATAAAATTGTAAATTAAGTGTTGCCATAATAAATTACCCACCCTAACCCGCGCCGTGCATTAGCGCGCACCACTACACAGGAGAACTTATGAGACGTTAGTATATTAATTACCGTCTGAAAGTACAAACCTGATTATATTCTTATGCAGCGAATAACCAAACAAATCACCCTGCGTCAAGAAAGTATTCCAATATCCAACACCATAAGGGTTCCAGATATTATCAAAACGATTTTCAAGCCAACGATAAATTTTAATACCGCGTTTATCAGCAAGAGTAGCAAACTGTCCGGTTGTTGCAGCGTCAGTTCCGAAACCGTCAATAAGCTGCACTTCGCAACCGAAATCAAGGTCCTTATGATATGCATTATACTGTGACGAAACAATTTCGTTATGAATACCTGCTGCCATAAACAACACAAGGTCATCTCTCTTAGACGATACAAGTTTACCTTGTTTATTGTATTTAGTAGTATTCCACTTAAATGCTTCTACATAATTACGAATCGTCTTTACAATTTGAATACTCTCAGACGCGGTCATTGTAGAGCCTGCCACAATACAAGAAACATCAGTTCCACTGGGATAAATGGTCGAACTTGCAAGCATGTTTCTAAAAATCAAATACTTATCAAGTTTAGCGCTTTCAGGAAGAACACTTCTAATTGTCTGAATGAAATTCGTTGCATAGCCTTCGCTAATGAAAGCACGCTTGAATACATCATAAGCAGTCGTTACATGATATTGTAAAAGAGTTTTGAGTGTATAATACGACGGAGCAATAGAAGCATAATTAATTTTGAAAGGGTCATAATTAACAAATTTATAATCCGACTGAGTATCAAAAGTAGGCAGATTATTTACTTCATCAGCTTTCATTGCTTCGACATAATCGTCCTCAATGATACCACCAAAAGGCAAATAACCTTTATCATACTGTGAAGCGTCAAAATTATTATACTCAAACTTATAAATCTCTTGCTTCCCAATCTTATCCACTAAAACATTATAAACTGCATTTTCAATTTCAGTAGGAAAAGTAGTTGTTCCATAATTACCTGCTGTAATTACAGATTTTACACTATTAGGAATACGGTCAGCATATTCAGGTGTCGCGAATATGCTCTGCATAGCTGTAATAAGTCCACTAACTGCCATTGTCAACCTCCAAATTTATCTTTACAAATTTTATCAAAATCATCTACCGAAGGTATCGGTCGATTATCTTCACTGTGACCTGTAAGAAATGATATATAATCATCTTTTAATTTATCATGATTATTCTTTTCACTATCGTATTTAGACTTAAAATCATCTCTTTCAGCTGTAAGAGCTTTTATTTTTTCTTCGCTCTCTGTCTTATATTTATTAAGTTCTTCATCAAATTTATCTGATTTAGCTTTAAGAAGCTCATATTCTTTATCGTCTATTTCCATTATATTCCTCTCCTACTTTTTCAGTATTTTTACCGTTAATTCTAATAGGCTCACCGTGATTAGAATATATGTACTCTCCGACACTCTTATGCTGCAAAGTTGCTTTACGTGTTTTATCCAGGTCATTACCTACACATAAATCAAGCAATTCCTTTGCTACACCCTTTTTATATTTCATGTTGCACCTCTATTAATAAAATTTGGTTAGATAGGAAGCAGGCAAGCATAGCACTGCTTCAATATGGGTGCGGAGCTTCTACCACCGGCTATCACCTATCATTCATATTGTTTACTGCTTTCCTATCTTTCCTATACCTATTGTATCATAAATTTTCAAAAAAGTCAAGCGTTTTTCGTATGAGAATACTCATATTCTGTGAAAATTCTGTGAAAAATATAGAAAATTGTTTAAAAAACTTAACAAAATGTTTGAAATTATCAAAAAATGTTAGTTTGGAATGAAAAATGTGAGAAAAAGTTGT
>UMBS01024970.1_pt1 | contig 13319 bp, 8 predicted proteins | sample 1964031 | NCBI WGS metagenome assembly UMBS01 (sample SAMEA4835948, study PRJEB28245) | human gut metagenome | biome: gut microbiome; material: fecal sample | place: Denmark | collected 2008 | reverse complement strand
GCCAAAGCCGGACTGAAAGCGGGAGATATCCTGATGGAGATTGACGGCCAAGACCTTGCCGGTAAGAATAATGCGGAAGTCAGCCAGATGTTGCGTGGGCAGGCAGGGACCAGCTTTAAGTTGAAGATTGAGCGTCCGAATGTGAAAGGCGGACGTACGCCGATGGAGTTCACAATTGTGCGTGAGTCTATTCAGAATCCGGCAATACCTTATACTGCCGTATTGGATAACAATATAGGTTACATCGGCCTTAGTACTTTTTCCGGCAATCCTTCCAAAGAATTTAAGAAAGCGTTTTTGGATTTGAAGAAACAGGGAGCCACTTCATTGGTGATAGACCTTCGTAGTAATGGCGGTGGATTGTTGGATGAAGCAGTAGAAATTGCGAATTATTTCTTGCCGCGTGGAAAAGTGATTGTGACGACCAAAGGAAAAATCAAACAGGCCAGTAACATTTATAAAACGTTGCGTGAACCGTTGGATTTGGATATTCCGATTGCCGTACTGGTAAATAGCGGAACGGCTTCTGCTTCTGAAATCTTATCAGGTTCTTTGCAGGATCTCGACCGTGCTGTGATCGTTGGTAACCGTACTTTTGGAAAAGGACTGGTACAGGTTCCCCGTTCTTTACCTTATGGCGGAACGATGAAAGTGACTACCTCCAAATATTATATCCCGAGTGGCCGTTGCGTGCAGGCTATTGATTACAAGCATCGTAATGAAGACGGAAGTGTCGGCACTATTCCCGACAGTTTAACTAAGGTATTCTATACAGCTGCCGGACGTGAAGTCCGTGACGGAGGTGGTGTAATGCCGGATATTACGATCAAACAAGAGAAATTACCGAATATCCTTTTCTATTTGGTACGTGATAATCTGATCTTCGATTATGCAACGCAGTATTGTTTGAAACATCCCACTATCGTTGCTCCGGAGAAGTTTGAGGTGACAGATGCTGATTATAACGATTTTAAAGCATTGGTGAAGAAAGCCGACTTCAAGTATGACCAACAGAGTGAGAAAATTCTGAAAACGTTGAAAGAAGCTGCCGAGTTTGAAGGATATATGGATGACGCTTCAGAGGAATTCAAAGCGCTAGAGAAGAAGTTGAACCATAATCTCGACCGTGACTTGGATTATTTCTCTACCGACATAAAGAAAATGATTGCTACTGAAATTATCAAACGTTACTATTATCAACGTGGTAATATCATCCAGCAGTTGAAGGATGATGACGGTTTGAAGGAAGCGATGAAAATACTGAATGATCCGGTGAAATACAAAGAAATGCTTAGTGCCCCGGTTGCTAAGAAATAAAGAAATATTTTTCAAATATAGATAATACAGAAAACGCGGCTTTGTCATCGACAGGCCGCGTTTTCTGTATCTAATTGTAAATAGTCATATAAGTGTCATCCTCGGATACAGGTATTTGTAACCTCGACTGACACATTTATTGGCGAATCAAAGGGAGAGTGAAATAGAACCTGCTTCCCTGCCCCTCCTGGGAGCGCAGCCAGATACGTCCTCCCATTTTTTCTACTAACATTCTGCAAAGAGTCAGCCCCAATCCGGTTCCCTGAACAAAATCGTTGACCTTTCCAAAGCGGCGGAAAATAGTGGCAACTCTTTCTGCCGGAATACCGATGCCGCTATCTTTCACGTAGAACTCTACAAAATCCTCTTTTTCCCGATACCCGAAATGGATTTCTCCTTTGGGGGTAAACTTCGTGGCGTTACTAAGCAAGTTACTTATAATTTGTATAATACGATTCCAGTCACCGGAGGCATACATGTCCGCATCTACATCATCTAAAATAAGTTTGACTCCGTTTTGCGTCTTATGGCAAAATTGTTGCTCCAGTTGCAGACAGATATCTGTTAACTTGATCGGACAGATGTTGAATTTTAAAGAGTCGGCCTCCAGTGAGGCCAAATCCAGAATATCGTTGAATAGATTCAGTAACATTTCCGAATTCCGTTCGATGATTTCCGCATATTGATTCTTCTCTTCCGTAGATGTTGCGAAAGTGATTAGTTTGGAGAATCCGACAATCGCATTGAGCGGAGTGCGTATTTCATGGCTCATGTTTGCAAGAAAAGCAGACTTCAGCCGGTCCGACTCTTCTGCCTTGACTCTGGCGGCCTTCAGCTCTTTCTGTTGTTGCGCGTTCGTCTGTTCTGCCTCCCATTGTTGGGATATATCACGGCACATACACAACAGATATTCATTATCCAAAGGAAAGATGCGGTTTTCGTAGTGATGTAAAACACCGTCCAACATCAGGTCATGTCTGGCTGTGGAACTTTCTCCCGTGAGGATCACTTTATCCATATTCTTGCGGACACTCTCATAAGCTTCTTCCGGCAGAATATCTTTTACGTTAGTGGTGGTGATATTATTGGCATTGATACCTTCTACGTGGTTGGTTGCCGGCGAAGAAGCAAGCTCTATAATATTGGCATCATGGTCGAAGACGGTGAGCATATCGGGGAGGGCATCCAATATCCGGGTGCTGTATTTATCGCGAAAACGTTCTTGGGAAGGAGGCGAAAGATGAGAGGAAAGAAAATTTATCTTCTCTTCTAATTGTTCGATTATTTCTAAAAGTTCCTCCTTCGTTTTGCCCTCGTAATGTCTCATAGAAGATTTATTGTTATTCATTAGAATATTGTAGAATTTGTTTTATCTGTTGCAAATATAAGACAATATTCCGAGACGCGGATTGCCTCCCAAGTTATTATAATATAAAAAAAACGGATAGCTTTTGCCCTACTAATCAGAATGTTCTATCTTTGCATCCATTATATATAAATGATTTACAATATGTCTACAGAATTATTCTCTACTCTGCCCTATAAGGTGGCAGATATTACGCTTGCTGATTTCGGACGCAAGGAAATCGATTTGGCAGAAAAAGAAATGCCCGGCCTGATGGCTCTTCGCGAAAAGTATGGAGAATCCAAACCGTTAAAAGGTGCCCGCATTATGGGATCGTTGCACATGACCATTCAGACGGCTGTGCTGATTGAAACGTTAGTGGCTTTAGGAGCTGAAGTACGTTGGTGCTCTTGTAATATATATTCAACGCAGGATCATGCGGCGGCTGCAATTGCTGCTACGGGTGTGCCTGTGTTTGCATGGAAGGGGGAGACTCTTGCTGATTATTGGTGGTGTACATTGCAAGCATTGAGCTTTGCAGGTGGTAAAGGACCGAATGTGATTGTAGATGATGGCGGTGACGCTACGATGATGATTCACGTAGGTTATGATGCAGAGAATAATGCTGCCGTATTGGATAAAGAAGTACATGCAGAGGACGAAATAGAACTGAATGCAATCTTGAAGAAAGTGTTGGCGGAAGACAGTACTCGCTGGCATCGTGTAGCGGAAGAAATGCGTGGCGTGTCTGAAGAAACTACGACAGGCGTACACCGTTTGTATCAGATGCAGGAAGAAGGCAAACTGTTGTTCCCGGCATTCAATGTGAATGATTCGGTCACAAAATCTAAGTTTGACAACCTGTATGGCTGCCGCGAATCGCTGGCTGACGGTATCAAGCGTGCAACGGATGTGATGATTGCCGGAAAAGTGGTGGTAGTATGTGGTTATGGTGATGTGGGTAAAGGCTGTTCTCATTCTATGCGTTCTTACGGAGCGCGGGTACTCGTGACGGAAGTAGATCCGATCTGTGCATTGCAGGCTGCCATGGAAGGCTTTGAAGTGGTGACTATGGAAGAAGCTTGCATGGAAGGCAATATTTTTGTGACTACTACAGGTAATATCGATATTATCCGTATCGACCACATGGAGAAAATGAAAGATCAGTCTATCGTTTGCAACATCGGTCATTTCGATAATGAAATTCAGGTAGATGCCTTGAAACATTATCCGGGTATCAAATGTGTGAACATCAAACCACAAGTAGACCGTTATTATTTCCCGGATGGTCACAGCATCATTCTGCTTGCTGACGGTCGTTTGGTAAATCTGGGATGTGCAACCGGTCATCCGTCATTTGTGATGAGTAATTCATTTACTAATCAGACATTGGCGCAGATAGAACTGTTCAACAAGAAATATGATATCAATGTATATCGCTTGCCGAAGCATCTGGACGAAGAAGTTGCCCGCCTGCATCTTGAAAAGATCGGCGTGAAACTGACTAAGTTGACTCCTGAACAGGCTGCCTATATTGGTGTGTCAGTGGACGGACCTTATAAAGCAGATCATTATAGATACTAATTAGATTTACGATTTGACGATTTACTATTTACGATTGATAAATGTGGGAGATCGGTATTCTACCGTTATCAATTGTAAATATTGGATTGTCAGATCGTAATTTATTTTATATTCAAACTTCAATCGTAAATAGTAAATCGTGTCATTGTAAATGAAAAAGTTTCTTCCCGACTTAATAGCTATTCTGGCTTTTATCATTCTTTCTTTCGCCTATTTTTTCCCGGCTGATATTGAAGGTCGTATCTTGTTTCAGCATGACACGGCTGCCGGAGTCGGCGCGGGACAAGAATCGAAAGAGTATCTCGAACGTACCGGAGAACGTACGCGCTGGACGAATTCGATTTTTGGAGGTATGCCTACCTATCAGATGTCTCCGAGTTACGACTCGACAACGTCCCTGAAAGGGGTGGAGAAGGTTTATCGCCTCTTTCTCCCGGATTATGTAGTGCTGACTTTTATTATGATGCTCGGATTCTATATCCTTTTGCGGGCCTTCGGAATATCAGCCTGGCTGGCAGGATTGGGCGGAGTGATATGGGCATTTTCTTCCTATTTCTTCATTCTGATACCGGCAGGGCACATTTGGAAGTTTGTGACGTTGGCTTATATTCCACCTACGATTGCGGGTGTCGTTCTGGCTTACCGGAAGAAATACTTGTTGGGTGGAATTATTACAGCACTGTTCATCGCCCTTCAGATTCAGTCGAATCACATTCAGATGAGCTATTATTTCATGTTTGTGATCCTGTTCTTCGTGGGAGCGTACTTTGAAGATGCTTATAAAAAGAAAGAACTGCCCCATTTCTTCAAGGCCAGCGCAATTTTGGTATTGGCTGCCGTGGTAGGAGTTTGCATCAATATCTCCAATCTGTATCATACTTATGAATATAGTAAGGAGACGATGCGCGGCAAGAGCGAATTGAAGCAGGAGGGCGCTGCGGCCAGCCAGGCAAGTAGCGGGTTGGACCGTGACTACATAACCAACTGGAGTTATGGTATCGGCGAGACATTGACGTTGCTGGTTCCGAACGTAAAAGGAGGAGGATCAGGGTCTACGATGTCGCAAAGCGAAGTTGCTATGGCAAAGGCCAATCCAATGTATAGTGGTATTTATTCGCAGTTGCCGCAATATTTCGGTGAGCAACCGTGGACAGCCGGTCCTGTATATGTCGGGGCATTTGTGATGTTCCTGTTCGTATTGGGTTGTTTCATAGTGAAAGGTCCTCTGAAATGGGCATTGCTAGGAGCTACTATCTTCTCGATTCTGCTTTCATGGGGAAAGAATTTCATGGGATTGACGGACTTCTTTATCGATTACGTCCCGATGTACAATAAGTTCCGTGCTGTATCTTCCATTCTGGTGATTGCTGAATTTACCATTCCTTTGTTGGCGATTTTTGCTTTGAAAGAGATTTTGAGCAAACCGGATACGCTGAAGTTGAAAGAGAACCGTGGAGGGGTGATTGCCACTTTGGTACTGACTGCTGGTGTTGCGTTGATTTTAGCTGTTGCTCCGGGTGCTTTCTTCTCCGGTTTTATTACGACACAAGAGATGGCTGCTTTGAAACAAGCACTTCCAGCCGAACATTTGGCTCCGTTTGTGGCAAACCTGACTGAAATGCGTGAAGCTATTATTGCTTCGGACGCATGGCGTAGTTTCTTTATTATAATGATTGGTTGCCTGTTTTTATTCTTATATCAACAGCGGAAGTTGAAAGCTTCTTTCACATTGGCTGGTATTGCGCTTTTATGTTTGATAGATATGTGGAGCATTAATAAACGCTATTTGAATGACGAACAGTTTGTGCCGAAATCCAAACAGACAGAAGCGTTTGTTAAAACACAGACGGATGAGATGATCCTTCAGGATACTACTTTAAATTATCGTGTGTTGAACTTTATAGGCTTCCCCGGTAATACGTTTAATGAAAACAACACGGCATACTGGCATAAGAGTGTCGGTGGTTATCATGCAGCGAAGCTCCGTCGCTATCAGGAAATGATCGATCATCATATCATGCCCGAAATGCAGGAAACCTATCAGGCGGTGGCTACTGCCGGCGGACAGATGGACAGTGTAGACGCTTCCAAATTCCGTGTACTGAATATGCTGAATACAAAATACTTCATTTTCCCTGCCGGCGAGCAAGGGCAGGCTGTTCCTGTGGTAAATCCTTATGCATACGGCAATGCATGGTTCGTAGATAAGGTGCAGTATGTAAATAATGCAAATGAAGAAATCGACGCTTTGAATGATATTCTTCCAACGGAAACAGCCGTAGTGGATGTGAAGTTTAAAGAACAATTGAAAGGTGTGACAGAAGGATATAAAGATTCTCTATCTACCATCCAGTTGACTAGTTACGAGCCGAATCGTTTGGTCTACAAGGCTTCCACTCCTAAAGACGGAGTTGTTGTCTTCTCCGAAATATATTATCCGGGATGGCAGGCGACTATTGACGGTCAGCTCGTCGATATTGCCCGTGCAGATTATATCTTGCGTGCGATAAATGTACCGGCAGGGGAACATACCATCGAAATGTGGTTTGATCCACAAAGCATACAGGTTACAGAAAGTATTGCTTATGCGGCACTGACTTTGTTGTTGATCGGAGTTATGGTTCTTGCGTGGACGCAGCGGAACAAGATTGCGAAGAAGTCTTAAGCGAAATGTAATAGTCATTAACCTTCATAATGTATGGTAAGGTTATAAAATAAGGGCGGCACTCCTCCTCACAAAGAGCGCCGCCCTTATTTTACATTCACTAAAAAAATACGAAAAACAAACACTGTTCATAGAAACATATTAAGTGTGATGTTTTATGAGAGTAGTTGTTTATTGTTTGTTCATTGAAAAAGGAAAATATGAATATAAACAAATAGTTTGTGGATAGTCTTATTATGCTGTAAGCTACTAAATTTGTAGCCAATAATAGAGCATTATGTTATGAAAAGACTACTATTCATTTTTTCCTTTTTTTTCTTGTTCGTGTTACGTGGGAACACACAGGAGGTAGAGATTCTGACATTAGAGGATTGTCTCCGCATTGGTATTGACAATAACTTGTCGTTAGAAGGGAAACGTAAAGAAATACAAAAAAGTAAATATGGCGTATCTGAAAACCGTTCGAAGCTGCTGCCGCAAATTAATGCGATAGCCGGTTATAATAACAATTTTGATCCTCCGGTGTCAGTCACAGACGGTTCATCTTACGGAGTTCCCTATAATATAACGAAAACATTGCAACATTCTGCTAATGCAGGACTGGAAATGCAGATGCCGCTTTTCAATCAGACTCTTTATACTTCTATGTCCATAGCTAAAGTGATGGAAGAAATCAGTCGTCTGTCTTATGGAAAAGCCAGGGAAGATGTTATTCTTCAAATCAGTAAGATGTATTATCTCGGACAGGTCACGGCCGAACAAATCATGCTGATAAAAGCAAATATCACCCGTCTGGAAGAATTGAGAGATATTACACAGGCTTTCTTCGATAATGGAATGTCTATGGAAGTCGATCTGAAAAGAGTCAATATCAATTTGGAAAATCTGAAGGTGCAATATGACAATGCACAAGCAATGATGAAACAGCAATTGAATATGCTGAAATACATTATGGATTATCCGGCTGAAAAGGAAATCGCGTTGACACCGGTAAATACCGATAGCATTACTACGGTAGCCCTGACCGGCTTGTCGGAAAATATCTATGAACTTCAACTCTCACAATCGCAAGTGCAACTGGCGGAACGGCAAAAGAAGATCATTGCTAATGGATATATCCCTTCTCTTAGTCTGACAGGCAGCTGGCGATATGCTGCATATACGGATAAAGGTTATCATTGGTTCCACTCCGGTCCGTCCAATCAATGGTTTCGTTCCTATGGAGTGGGGCTAACCTTGCGTATTCCGATTTTCGACGGACTGGATAAAACCTATAAAATAAAGAAGGCGATGATCGATATAGAGAACAAAAGACTGGCATGGGAAGATGCCCGGAAGAATCTGCAAACTCAATATCTGAATGCTGTGAACGACCTGATGAACAATCAGCGTAACTTTAAGAAACAGAAGGATAACTACTTGCTTGCCGAAGATGTGTACGCAGTCACTTCCGACCGTTACCGGGAAGGCATTGCTTCTATGACGGAAGTGCTGCAAGATGAAATGCAGATGAGTGAAGCTCAAAACAACTATATCAGCGCACATTATAACTATCGGGTGACTAACCTGATGCTGCTTAAACTGACCGGACAAATAGAATCATTAGTCAAATAATACGCAAATAACAATCATAAATATGGAAACAATGGAAAATAACCTTCCTTCCGCTACTCATCAGGAGAAAGCAAAAAAAATGAAGAAACTTCGTCGCTGGCAGATTGCTATCAGCCTTCTCGGAGTGGCTATTATTGTTTGGGGAGTGATTGAAGTGATCTGCCTTTTTTTGAATTATAGCCAGACGGAGACTAGTAACGATGCACAAATAGAACAATATGTGTCTCCTATCAATCTACGTGCTTCAGGTTACATTGACAAAATCTACTTTACAGAACATCAGGAGGTACATAAAGGAGATACTTTACTGGTACTGGATGATCGTGAATATAAAATTCGCGTAATGGAGGCTGAAGCTGCCTTGAAAGATGCGCAAGCCGGTGCGACCGTCATCAATGCTACACTCAATACTACGCAGACAACAGCATCTGTTTACGATGCGTCTATTGCCGAGATTGAAGTACGTTTGGCGAAACTGGAAAAAGACCGGAAACGATATGAGAACCTCGTGAAACGAAATGCGGCTACTCCTATCCAACTTGAACAGATTGTCACTGATTATGAAGCTACGCGTAAGAAGCTGGAAGCTACGAAAAGGCAGAAAAAAGCAGCTCTTTCCGGTGTAGATGAAGTGTCCTACCGTCGCATGAATACCGAAGCGGCTATTCAAAGAGCAACAGCTGCGCTCGAAATGGCCCGGTTGAATCTTTCCTATACGGTTGTAATAGCTCCTTGTGACGGAAAACTCGGCCGTCGCTCATTAGAGGAAGGACAGTTTATTTCGGCAGGGCAGACCATCACCTATATTCTTCCTGATACCCAGAAATGGATCGTTGCCAATTATAAGGAGACACAAATCGAGAACCTGCATATCGGACAGGAAGTATTTGTCACAGTAGATGCCATTAGCGATAAAGAGTTTAAAGGCAAAGTCACCTCTATATCAGGAGCTACCGGCTCCAAATATTCATTAGTGCCGACCGATAACTCCGCAGGCAACTTTGTGAAGATCCAACAGCGCATCCCCGTACGCATCGACTTTACCGATTTATCAAAAGAAGACAACGAACGATTAGCAGCAGGCATGATGGTAGTAGTGAAAGCCAAACTCTAACCACCGTGCACCTATAATTCATAAATCATAATTCATAAATCAAAAATTAATGCCCTCTTATCCCAAAAATTATCCTTTCTATAGCTGGATGCCCAAACCGTTGGGTATTATCATTCTGTTATTTTTCTTTCTGCCGATTCTTACGGTAGGCGGGGTTTATTCGGTGAATAGCACCGAAATGATGAGCGGGCTTGGCATTATATCCGAGCATATCCAGTTTGCCAACTTTGTTACTTCTATTGGTATGGCAGCCTTTGCTCCTTTCCTATATCAGTTGGTGTGTGTGCGGCGGGAGAAGATGATGTGTATTGTCGGGTTTGCGTTCATGTATATATTCAGTTATATCTGTGCAAAGACAGACAGCGTTTTTCTGTTGGCGCTTTGTAGTCTTCTGACGGGTTTCTTGCGTATGGTACTGATGATGGTCAATCTGTTCACACTCATTTGGTATGCGGGTGGAATGGAAGCTACCCGCAATATTACTCCGGGGTTGGAGCCGAAAGATACTGCCGGTTGGAATAAATTGGACATTGAAAGATGTGTGAGTCAGCCGGCTGTTTATCTGTTTTTTATGATTCTAGGACAGTCGGGCACAGCATTGACGGCTTGGCTGTCCTTTGAATATGAGTGGAAATATGTGTATTGCTTTATGATGGGGATTCTCCTGATCTCTATTTTGCTCTTGTTTATTACCATGCCGAATTATAAGTTTCCCGGAAGGTTTCCTATTAATTTCCGTAAGTTCGGCAATGTCACTGCATTTTGCATCTCGCTGACTTGTCTCACGTATGTGCTGGTTTATGGAAAAGTACTCGACTGGTATGATGACGAATCTATCCGTTGGGCGACAGCTGTAAGTATTCTTTTTGCGGGAATTTTTCTATATATGGACGTAACGCGCCGGTCGCCTTATGTTTTGCTGGATGCGTTCAAACTGCGTACTATACGTATGGGAGCATTACTTTACTTATTATTGATGGTGATAAACTCCAGTGCTATGTTTGTCAATGTGTTTGCAGGAGTGGGGATGCATCTCGATAATCTGCAAAATGCTTCATTAGGTAATTGGTGTATGGTAGGTTATGCTATTGGCGCCGTGATTGCTATGGTGTTGGGAGGTAAAGGGTTACATTTTAAGTATCTGTTTGCGATGGGATTCTTCTTCCTGTCTTTATCAGCTGTTTTTATGTATTTCGAGGTGCAGACAGCAGGAGTTTACGAGCGTCTGAAATATGCAGTTATCATCCGTGCCACAGGCATGATGATTCTGTATGCGCTGACGGCTGCTTATGCCAATCAACGTATGCCTTTTAAATATCTTTCCACCTGGATCTGTATTATGCTTACTGTGCGTATGGTTGTGGGACCGAGTATCGGCGGAGCAATTTATACAAATGTTTTGCAGGAGCGGCAGCAACACTATATAACCCGTTATGCGCAAAATGTGGACCTGCTTAATCCGGATGCTTCCACTTCCTTCCTTGGTACGGTACAAGGTATGAAATATCAGGGAAAGAGTGAGACGGAAGCCCGTAACATGGCTGCTATATCTACCAAAGGGCGTATTCAGGTGCAGGCCACGCTCTCTGCACTCAAAGAGATGGCGGGATGGACAATTTATGGTGGGTTAATTTGTATGATATTTGTGCTCGTTGTTCCTTATCCTAAACGAAAATTGCTAACTTAGCGTCGTTTTTGATAATGATCTGTTAATATATTAGTATGATGGATAGCGGACAAGATCGTTTATTGCAGTTTGAACGCGATTTGTTAAGTGGGAAAAATATATGTAGCTCCGAAGGGATATTTGTAAATTTTCCACCCTCACTGAAGAAACCTTTTCAAATGAAAGGACTGGGGCTGATTATTTGCCGCCAGGGTAATTTCCAGTTTTCGCTTAATCAGAAAAAGCATTTCGCAGGAGCAGGCGAAAGTTTGTTTATTCCCGAAGACGGCGAGTTTCAGGTTTTGCAAGAGTCGGAAGACATGGAGGTACGGATTTTGATTTATCAGATAGAACCGATCCGGGATATTATGGGGAATCTGGTTGTTTCCATGTATATGTATTCCCGCCTTACTCCCGAAGAACCTTCTTGTGTCTGGTCTACTGGTGAGGAAGAAGAGATCGTAAAGTATATGTCCTTATTGGACAATGTGTTACAGTCGGAAGAAAATTCATTTAAACTTTATGAGCAGAAATTACTTCTACTTGCATTGACGTACAGGATCTGCTCTATTTATAATCGCAAACTCGTCAATGACGGGCGGGAAGTGGGAGGACGCAAAAACGAAGTCTTTATTCACTTGATCCAGTTAATCGAAAAATATTATATGCAGGAACGGGGTGTTGAGTTTTATGCGGATAAATTGTGTTTGTCTCCTAAATATCTTTCTGCCGTTTCTAAAAGTATCTGCGGATATACCGTGCAGGAACTTGTATTCAAAGCTATCATTCGTAAGAGCATCTCATTGCTTAAAAATACGCAGAAAGATATTCAGGAGATTTCAAATGCTTTCGGCTTCCCCAATGCTTCTTATTTCGGTACGTTCTTTAAGAAGCAGGTTGGGGTTTCACCGCAGCAATATCGGAAGAATCTTTAAACGTTTATTCTTTTTCACCGTAGGCAAGATCGCCCGCATCGCCCAGTCCCGGAACAATGTAAGAATGTTCGTTGAGTTCGGGATCGATGGCTGCGCACCAGATTGTTGTCTTGTCTTTCGGAAATACATTCTTTATATGATCGATAGCCTTTTGGCTGGCGATAATCGAAGCAACATGAATTTCAGCAGGGTGTCCTTTCGTCAGCATTGCCTGGTAACTAAGTTCCATACTCCCCCCAGTTGCCAGCATAGGATCGGTGATAATCAGCGTTTTGTCATCAATGCGGGGAGAAGCGATATATTCTATATGTATATCGAATTTTAGCGTATCTTTATATTTGCGGTAAGCGGAAACAAACGCATTCTCCGCCCTGTCGAAATAGCTAAGGAAACCTTGATGGAAAGGCAGACCAGCACGCAGGATCGTACTGATTACTAAATTGTTGTCCGGTGTACTGACCGGAGCGATTCCCAGTGGTGTCTGGATGTTCTTTACCGAGTATTTAAACTCTTTACTCATTTCATAAGCCATGATTTCTCCGATCCGTTCGATGTTACGGCGGAAACGCAGGCGGTCGTTCTGAACTTCTACATTTCTAATTTCGGATATGTACTGGTTTAGAATCGAATTAGTTTGGCCAAAATCAATTACTTTCATATTATATTTTAATCAAATTTTAATCTCATTTTCATAGTATTGATAACATACTGGCTTGCAAAGTAAACGATAATCTTTCAAATTGCAATATTCAGTTTGCAGATATTGTTAGGAATTTATAAAAGAGTTTCAATTAGGGAAAAATTTCTCTAATACCTTCTTCCTTTCCAAAGAAAGTATTACTTTTGTAGCCGGATTTACAAGGGGGTATCCAAAGCTCCCCATGTTAAGGTGAAAAGAGATAGAAAACAAAATACCAATTTTAATTAATTCAAAGAAAATGGCAAATTTAGATTTAAGCAAGTACGGCATCACAGGTGTGACTGAGATTTTGCACAATCCGTCTTATGATGTTTTGTTCGCTGAGGAAACAAAACCGAGTCTGGAAGGCTTTGAAAAAGGTCAAGTTACTGAATTAGGC
>UMBS01038798.1_pt1 | contig 13343 bp, 11 predicted proteins | sample 1964031 | NCBI WGS metagenome assembly UMBS01 (sample SAMEA4835948, study PRJEB28245) | human gut metagenome | biome: gut microbiome; material: fecal sample | place: Denmark | collected 2008 | reverse complement strand
TGAACATGGATGTGAATTTGTGCCGGTTGCCGGAAAAAAGAAAATAATAGTCAAAATTCTTAGTGCCCCCTGCAGCCCTTATGTCGCATCCGCACTCGACGAACCACACAGATATTGCATAAAAATAAAAGAGTATCAATTTTCACAATTGCAGAAGAATAACACAAAAATAGAATCAGGAGGAAAACAAATGTTTCGAAAAGACTTTGTATGGGGCGTTGCCAGCAGTGCCTATCAGGTAGAAGGAAGAGACAAAAACGATGGTGCAGGAATCTGCATCTGGGACACCTTTACTGAAGAGGGAAGAACCTTCGAACATCATAATGCCTATGTCAGTGCCGATGACATGCACCGTTATAAAGAGGACTATGCGCTGATGAGAGAACTCGGTGTGAAGGCATACCGTTTTTCCGTAAGCTGGGCGAGACTGATGCCGGAGGGAACCGGAAGAGTCAATGAAAAAGCGGTGGCACTCTATCGTGATATGATTCTTGAAATGAAGAAAAACGGCATTGAGCCATATATGACACTTTATCACTGGGAACTTCCGCAGGCATTGGAGGATAAAGGCGGCTGGCTCAATGAAGAAATCATAGATTGGTTTGCAGAATATGCAAAAGTAGTAGCAGAGAATTTTACTGATATCTGCGACAAGATTTTTACTTTGAATGAGCCACAGTGCTTTATCGGACTGGGATATTATCGTGGTATTCATGCACCGGGAAAGAAAGTCACACCAGAGGAAAGCTTCCGGATTGCGCATAATGCATTGCGGGCACATGGAAAAGCAGTTATTACTCTCCGGAAATATGCAAAGCAGCCGATACAGATTGGCTATGCACCAACCAGTGGGGTGGCATATCCGGCAAGTAATTCCCCGGAAGATATTGAAGCTGCAAAGAAGGTATATTTTGGCTTTTATAATGATGTCGACAACTGGACCTGGAATGTATCCTGGTATTCCGACCCGGTTATTTTAGGACATTATCCAAAGGAAGGTCTTGAGAAATACAAGGAGTATCTGCCGGAAATCACGAAAGAAGATATGGAACTGATTCACCAGCCCATTGATTTTTACGGTCAGAATATTTATAACGGATATCCGGTTCGTGCAGGAGCAGATGGAGAGCCGGAATTTGTAGACCGTCCGGCAGGATTCCCAAAGACTGCCGCAGAATGGCCGGTGACACCGGAATGCCTATACTGGGCAGGAAAATTCCTCTACGAACGTTATCAGCTTCCGATTTATATTACGGAAAATGGAATGTCCTGTCATGACAATGTGGAAGCAGATGGCAGCGTGCATGATGCCAACCGTATTCAGTTCTTAGATGAGTACCTTGGTAATCTGCAGAAGGCGGCGGATGAAGGAGCAGAGATTGCCGGTTATTTCTTATGGACTTTCTTGGACAATTTCGAATGGCATGAGGGCTATTCCGAACGGTTTGGAATTATTTATGTGGACTATGCAACCCAGCAGCGTTATGTAAAGGATTCTGCATTCTGGTATAAGAAAGTCATGGAAAGCAATGGAGCAGCGTTATCCTGCAACCAGCCGGATAGAAAAATCCGGATAGAGCGTGGTGCGGCAGAGGTAACAGGCGCAGGATTTAAGGTAGAGCGGGAAATGGAGTTGCTGCTTTCTGACAGCACAGATGTCATTTATGTGGCATCCGGCAGCGGTTTAATCGGCAGCATCTGGGTAGATGCCGGAGACAGGCTTACGATACCGGAGGGCATCCGGAAGATGCATTGCAGTGGAAATATGACACTGGTGCAGGCGTAGCATGAAAAATAATTGTTTCTTCTAAACCAGAGAAGATGAGAATAAAAAAGTTTCTTTTATTCCGATGAGCAATCAGAAGGAGTAGAAGAAACTTTTTTTGCTTTGCAGGAAATTGCTTTCCTGTAAAGTAAAAAACGCTCTGCGAGGATGCGCACTGCGGCGTATAAGGTAGATGTCGCAAGCGACCACCGCAGGCGCGGGAATGTGCCAAGGCACATTTTTTATGTGTAGATACATTTTAGATACAAATATATGTTAAAATAAACATCAAAGAGTGGTAAAAGGAGCGGGCAGCATGATACGGATATTGATTGTAGAGGATGAAAAGGCAATATCGGATTTAATCCGGCTGAATCTGATGAAGGCAGGCTATCAGTGTGTCTGTGTATACAATGGAATGAAAGCTGCAGACCTGTTGGAAACAGAAAATTTTGATTTGATTATATTGGATGTTATGCTGCCGGAATTAAATGGCTTTGAATTAATGGAATACATCCGTCCAATGGGAATTCCGGTGATTTTTCTGACTGCAAAGGATTCCTTAAAAGACCGGATGCAGGGGCTGACCTCCGGGGCAGAGGATTATATGGTAAAGCCTTTTGAAGTGGTAGAACTTTTGGCACGGGTTAATATTGTGCTGCGCCGCTATCATAAGATGGAGCAGAAGATTACTTTTATGGATATTGAATTAGACAGCGAGAATCAGGTAGTAACGAAGGCGGGAAAAGAAGTGGAGCTTACGCCAAAGGAATTTGAACTCTTAGAAATTCTGATGCGCAGCCGGAATATTACACTGTTCCGGGAAAGAATCTATGAAGAAATCTGGGGAACGGAATATTCTGTAGAGTCAAGAACCTTAGACCTTCATATCCAGAGATTACGGAAAAAACTGAATCTTGGAGCGGAACTTAAAACAGTATTTAAGGCAGGATACCGGTTAGAGGATAAAACATGAAATTTCGATATAAAGTATTAATTACAAATTTAATCCTGCTTTCAGTCAGTCTGGGACTGGTGGGCTATCTGATGATACATAAGAATTTTGAACTGGCGAAGGAAACACAGATTTCCAATGCAGTCATTCAGAATAATCTGGTGCAGTCCTCGGTGGAATATGAAGTACTTCAGGCGTTGAACCGGGAAGAGTCAGTAAAGGGCACACTTCCAGACATTGGAGCACAGGTCAGCAGCGGTATGCGGGCAGAAAATGTGACATTTTTTATCTACTATGGGGATAAGCTGGTTTATAACGAAACAGAAGAAAATGCCAATTTAAAGAAAGTCTGGGAAGCGCAGCAGGAGGATGGAAATAAGAACTATGCTATCTTTAAAGAGGGCGGTCATTATTATATTTATGTGACGGCAGCCAGTAAGGTAGAGGATGAGAACCTCTGCATGATCAGCAGAAGTGATGTATCCGATGCCTACGCATTAAGAGACCGGGAAATCCGTTATTTCCGGCTGATTCTTTTCCTTTGCCTTATGATAGAATCCCTGCTTATTTATGTTATCAGCCGGTATCTGACCAGGCCATTGGAGCAGTTGAACCGGGTGGCAGAGGAGATTACCGATGGCTCTTATGAGACGAGGATTGCAGTAAAGAGTCAGGATGAAGTAGGACTTCTGGCAGAAAACTTTAACCGGATGGCAGAAGCAGTATCAGAAAAGATAGGAGAGCTTCAGGGAATGGTACGGAAAAGGGATCAGTTTGTAGCAGACTTTACCCATGAGATTAAGACACCGATGACTTCCATTATCGGTTATGCAGATACCATGCGTTCCATGGAGCTTCCAAGAGAAGAACAGCTTCTGGCATTAAGTTACATCTTTTCCGAAGGCAGACGGTTAGAGCGGATGTCGGGAAAGCTCTTTGATTTGATTTATTTAAGGGAACATGAAATGGAAAAGGAAGCAGTTCAGGTTGAAAATGTAAGCAGTGAAGTACTTAAGGTGGTGACACCGTCCTTTGCGGCAAAAGGGCTTGTGTTAAAGGAAAATATCGAGCCGGCAGTACTGTATGGAAATAAAGAACTTCTGGTGACTGCACTGGTGAATTTACTGGATAATGCAAGAAAAGCATCCAAAGAGCATGGTGTCATTGAATTTAGCGGAAAGAGAATACAGGAAGAAGAAAATCCATTTTATTATGAACTTTCCGTAAAAGATTATGGAATCGGCATGACCAAGGAAGAGACAGAGCGGATTTGCGATGAATTCTATATGGCAGATAAATCCCGGGCAAGACAGGAAGGCGGAGCCGGAATCGGAATGTCATTAGTGGCATTGATTTTAGAACATCATCAGGCGGAACTTATCATAGAAAGTGAGCCAAAGAAGGGAACGAAGATGCGGATATGTTTCAGAAAAGAACAAAATTAAAGATAAAAGGAAGTGTCTGTGGAATGATAGCAGGAACACTTCTGGTGGTGCTGACAAGAATTTTTCTGCCGGGAATTCTGATTGAAGGGCAGGAACGTAAAGCAGTGGGAGAGTGAGACACAGGAAGCCTATTCCTATGAGATGACTTTAAAGGATTACGAGGCAGCGGCACTGGCAAGAGACAGTATGGAAGCCATTTATCAGAAAGGGCAGTATCCTTCTGATTTAGCTTCTTCTTATGCCAACTGGTATACCTGGGAAGCATTTCCGGAGAAAGCGGTGGATACAACATTTCATACCTACAGTGCCTACTACTGGAAACTTATTTTTACAAAATATGATGGCACAGAGAAGCATGCGGTATTTCTGTTAGAAGATGGCACCGTTTTGCTGGCGGAGGCAGAAGGAAAAGATATTTTATCGGATGTTACAGCCACAGAGGAAACTTCCTCATCCGTTAAAGACAATGAAGAAGAAAAAACAGTGGATAAAGAGTTGGCAGAACAGCTTTCCTACACGGGGTTGGACGTAGCCGGACTGAGGATAAAATCCGATAACATACAGGAAGAAAAGGATGCCTCATATCGGTACTTTGAACTCTATGATAAAACAAGATTTATCTATGGAATCAGCACAATATCAGATAGCCAAACGAAGCGTAACATGGTAAAATAAAAAAGAAGGCAAGGTATTTTTAAGGGCATAGATGGTCACCTGCAGTTATTGCAAAAAGGATGATTGAAGATGAAACAGGAAGACTTCTGGATAGAGGATGTGGAATTTTTTTCAGATATGATGGCTAAGGTAACAGATTTGTCAAAGAATCTCTATCTTCTGGTAACGGATTTGCAGAAAAATCAGACATTTGTACCGGAGAAAACAGCAGAATTTCTTGGAATGGAAGCCGGATACAGTCTGGATTTTTATCAGAAACTGACGGCACATGTTCATCCATATGATATACCGGAATATGAAGAAGCAATGGGAAAACGTCTTAAGAAGGAGGCACTTTCAGAACCTCTTTATATTCGTATGGGAAAAGAGAACCTGGATTATATGATGGGGTTTTCTACGGATGTATTAAGAAAAGAGAACCGGGAATATCTGATTGTTGTACTGAAGAATGAAAATGCGCTTCAGGAGATTGATGCGCAGACGGATTTATATAGTCAGGTCAAGTTTGAAGAACATATCAAAGATTATCTTGCGACCAGATGGAAAGTGGCAGTCCTTGAAATCGAATTTGACCATATGAATGACATGAATATTTTATATGGTACCAATTACAGTGAGCAGATGCAGCGGGAAATCGGACTGCGTTTCATCTATATGATGGATGCTGATACAGCAGTATATCGCATGAACAGTTCCAATTTTGCCTTTATCTTAAGGGATGCAGACCGGGAAGAAGCGGAAGCATATATGGAAAAGATAAAGGACACCTTAAAGGAAAATGCATATATTGATGGGCATTTCTTTGAATTTAAAATCTATGCCAGCGGACTGATTTTAGATGATTATAAGGGAGATATTTCCACGGTTCAAAGTAAGCTGGAATATACATTGGAGAAAGCAAGGGAACGCCGCAGTACCGGTATTTTATTTTTTAACGATCTGGTGCTTTCTTATGGTGGCATGGATCTGGATTTGATGAAAATCATTCATCAATCTGTTTTGAATCATTGTGATGGATTCTATGTGGAATATCAGCCGATTGTGACCTCTGAGGATGGAAAGATAATGGGGGCAGAGGCACTGGTGCGCTGGAAGAAGGAACCTTATGGAGCAATTCCACCGGGACTTTTTATCGACTGGCTGGAAAATGATCCTTCCATGTATGATTTGGGAAATTTTGTACTGGAACAGGCATTGTGGGACAGCAAACTCTTCCTGCAGCAGAACCCGGACTTTTTTATTAATGTAAATGTATCTGCCAAGCAGTTGGAACGGCCGGATTTCTGCCGGGTGGTATTAGAGCTTCTGGATAAGACGGAATTTCCGGTAAGACATCTCTGCCTTGAGATTACGGAACGATGCAGAAGTCTTCCGGTATCGGTAATCAATGAGCGGATGGCGGTATTAAGAGGCTATGGAATCAAATTTGCCATGGATGATTTTGGAACAGGAAGTTCATCTTCTGCCATGGCACTTGAGATGCTGATTGATGAGATTAAGATTGATATGAGCTTTATCCGGAAGATTCTTGTAAATAAAAAGAATAAGGCGATTGTCCAGAGCATGGTGGATTTTGCCAATGCAGCCAATATCAAGAGTTGTCTGGAGGGCGTGGAAAATAAGGCATTAGAAGATTATCTCCGGACTGTGGGAGCCACCTGGTTTCAGGGATACTATTATTCCAAACCGGTTGGAGCAGATGAACTGGAGATACTTCTTTCTGCTAAGAAATGACCTCTTTAAGGATATAATAAATGCGATAAAGTTAATTGTAATAGGGAACTTTATCGCATTTGCTATTAGATGAGCCGCATTGGAAATGGTGTAAATTGTAACTAAATAATAAACTGGAACTTATCACCGATACATAGCTGTTTGCAAAGATTCGTGATAGTGTTGTCAACATCGTGGATGGTGCTTGATATCCGGAGCAGAGGATATCCCTTACTGATGTTTAAAGACTTAGCCTCTTGGGCATTAGCGAAAACAATATCAAGTGTTTTGCGTGAATGATCCAGAATGATATTGTGTTTTCTTAGTATTTCATACAAAGATGAGTCGTTTAAATCTTCTCCAAATAAAAAAGAAAAAGATTCAGGAAATTTATTGAACTCTAAGATGACAGGGACATTATCCATATAACGGATTCTTTCCACTACAAGTATTTTATCCCCTTCGTGTAGTGACATTTCAGTTAAATCCCGTTCAGAAGGATCTTCCAATGCAATTTTTATGGTCTTAGCTCCAGGTGTTGCGTTTTTCATCCGGCACATATCAGAAAAACTTATGACTTCTGTAATGTTACGCTGCAATTTTTTCTCAGCTACAAAAGTCCCTTTTCCTGATTTCTTTTCTAAATATCCGGATTCAGATAAAACGGCTAATGCTTTTCGGACAGTAACTCTGCTCACATGGTATGATTCACTTAATTCATTTTCTGTAGGCAGACGACTGCCGGCCGCCCGTTCTCCGGCGTCAATTTCTTTTCGTATTTTTTCCTCCAATTGTTTGTACAGTGGTGTGGCAATGGTGTTGTTCAGTTCCATATAAATACCTCTCTCCTAATATAACTTTCACAAATATTATAAAACAAAGTTGCAAAAATGTATATATTTTCCTATATTGTATGATATATATTGACAAAAGGTATTATATTGTATTATATTAAATGCATAGAACAAATAAATACATTATAAAAAAGGAGAGAAAAAATGGGATACGGAAGTAAAGACATTAAAAACATTGTGAAAGAAATTTTAGAAGAAAAAAAAGACATCGGTGGAATTAAAAATATTTATTTTGTGGGATGTGGAGGATCACTTGGTGCACTTTATCCGGCAAAAACATTTGTGGAAAGAGAATCACAGGTTTTGAGATCAGCCTGGATAAACAGTAATGAGTTTGTACATAGTACGCCAAAGGACTTTGGAGAAAATTCTATTATTTGTCTTGCCTGTCACAAGGGAAATACACCGGAAACGATTAAGGCTGCCAGATTAGGAAAAGAAAAAGGAGCGGCGGTTATTATTCTGACATGGCTGGAGGAATCAGAAATTATAGAATTTGGAGATTACATTATCCATTATACATTTGATGCAAGTCCTGACCATCTTGCAGGGGATATTGATTATGCAGGAGAAAAGACACAGTGTGCATTGCTTGTGGCAGTGGAATTAGTTGCACAGACGGAGGGATATGCTAATTATGATAAATTCTATGAAGCTTTAGGCATGATTAGCAATATCATCAGAAATGCACGTACACATGTAGCTGCCAGAGCAGAGGCATTTGCAGAAGAGTATCAGAACGATTCGGTGATTTATACAATGGGAAGTGGTGCAGCATATGGAGCTGCCTATATGGAGAGCATCTGTATATTTATGGAGATGCAGTGGCTTGATTCAAGCAGTATTCATACCGGTGAATTTTTCCATGGTCCATTTGAAGTTACGGATGCAAACCGTCCGTTTATGATTCAGATATCAGAAGGCTCAACCCGCGAACTGGATGAGAGAGCACTTACATTTCTGAAAACATATGCAAAACGTATTGAGGTTCTTGATGCGAAAGAGCTTGGCTTATCCACAATTGATGCATCAGTAGTAGATTACTTTAACCATGCACTGTTTAATAATGTATATCCGATTTACAACCACGCACTGGCAGTAAAGCGTGAACATCCGTTAACAACCCGCCGCTATATGTGGAAGGTAGAATATTAATGAAAAAATTCTGTGAAAAAAAATATGTATTGTTTGACTTTGATGGAGTTATAGCAGATACAGAAGAGAGTAATGGTAATTATCTGGGCCTGGCATTAAAAGAGTTTGGAGTGGAACTGACACAAAAAGACAGGGATAGACTAATTGGCTCACATGATTCCCATATTCTGCTGGGACTACTGGAACGCTCGCCGGAGAAAATAACAATGGAACAGCTTTTGCAAAAAAGAAAAGAAATAGGAAATACATATGAAAATGGCTGCATTAAGCCGATGGAGGGATTACTGGAGTTTATTGCCGGCTTGAAAAAACAGGGGAAAAAGCTGGCAGTGGTTTCTTCGACCTCTACACGGCTGATTGTAGTAGCATTGAACCGGATGAAAATGCTGGGTTTGTTCGATGTGGTGGTATGCGGAGACATGTGCCGGAATAGAAAACCGGATCCGGAATGTTATAGAAAGGCAATGCAATATTTAGAAGCAAAGCCGGAAGAATGTATTGCAATAGAAGACTCGTTTATTGGTATACAGGCAGCAAAGGCTGCAAATATAGAGGTAGTTGCGTATACAGGAGCTGGTGAGAATCAGGATGTAAGTCAGGCGGATTATGTTATTTCTTCATACATTTAACTGCCTGAGTGAAAGAAAGAGAAAACAGAAGAATAAAAAGTATTTAATTGTATGCCCGCCAGTGCTCCTGGCGGGTTTTACTATGCACAATTAAATTGATATTGATGTACAAAAAGTGAAACAAAAAATTGTGCATAATGTCGAAAATGTATTTCTTTATTGACACAAATGTATGGAATATATATAATACAAATAGATACAAAATAAAACAATACAAATAAAAACAAATTAACACATTTGGGTTTTAAAGTAGTGCACATGCTTTGGAATAAATAAAAAAGAGGAGGTAGATGTCCATGTTTTGGATTGAATTTATTGTTTTAATGCTGATTATTGTGTGGGGAACCAGAAAAGGTGGAAGTTTCCTGGCAATGGCTGGCGGCATCGGAATGTTGATTTTCGTATATATCTTTAGAGTGACTCCATCAGATCCACCGATTACTGTTATACTGATTATGTTGGCAGTAATTACCGCAGCCTGTACGATGCAGGCGACTGGCGGATTGGATTTTATGGTACAGCTTGCAGAAAAAATATTACGGAAAAATCCGAAAAACATTACTTTGGTAGCACCTTTTGTAGCGTATTTATTTACATTCTGTTGTGGAACCGGACATATTGTATATTCGTTACTTCCGGTTATTAATGAAATAGCATTGGAAAATGGAATTCGGCCTGAGCGCCCGATTTCTGTTAGTATTATTTCATCCCAGCAGGCAAATACCGGATCACCAATAACAGCTGCAACAGTAGCTATTGTGGGTTATATGACTATTTTTGAAAAAGTAAATCTGGCAACAATTATGCTGGTAGCAATTCCGGCAGCACTGATAGGAGTATTGGTTGCAGCATTGTCTGTATACAAGAAAGGCCTGGAGTTAGAGGATGATCCTGAATATCAGCAGAGGGTTGCAGATGGACTGGTAAAAGATTTTAAAAAGAAAGTAGAAGGAGAAAAACAGGTAACCAAAAAAGCAAAGATTTCTGTTGCTATCTTCCTGGTTTCTATGGTAGTAATTGCAATATGCGGTATTTTCCCGGCACTCCGTCCAACATTTAGCGATGGTACACAGTTAGCAATGACATCTTTAATCCAGATTATTATGTATGTAGCTGCCGCAATTATTGTTATTGTAAGTAAAATTGATAGTAACGACATTTTAGAAGTACCGTTGTTAAAGACTGGATTCTTTGCTGTTATTCTTGCAGCGGGACTTTGCTGGCTGGTAAATACCTTTGTTGGAGCACAGACAGACTTCATTACAGAAAATTTGTCAGCATTAACAAATAAATATCCTTGGATTTATATTATTGCAGTATTTCTGGTAGGTGCACTGACGAGTTCACAAGCGTCTACGACAATGATTATGATTCCGATTGCAATTGCATTGAAACTGCCGGCTTATATTATCGTAGGTGGATGGATGGCATGCTCATCCAACTACTTTATCCCGGATTCCAGCCAGTGTATAGCAGGTCTTGCTTTTGACACGGCAGGTACTACGAAGATTGGAAAATTCATATTTAATCACAGCTATATGCGGCCGGGACTTGTATGTACAATTGTATCGGTATTAGTAGCAACAGGAATCGGATATTTTGTTTTCTGATAAAAACTGGTGGTGGCAAAATAAAGAAAACAGTAATAGCACACAGCCTGTGTTATTCTGACAGGCTGTGGGAACTGCCACCTCATGATGGATTGCCAGATATACATAAATATTAATAATGGCTATCTGAAAAAATGAAAGAGCGAATCTGGAAAAATAATTGCTTGTTGCAAAAAGAAGAGGTGAGGGAGTCTGGGTGAAAGAAAAATTGAAAGAAAGGAGAAAGAAATAAAAATGAGACAGCCTAGAATAATTGCAATTGGAGATGCAGTTTGTGACAAATATCTTTCCAGGGGGAAAATGTATCCAGGAGGTCAGTGTGTTAACACATGTGCATATGCGCATATGAATAATGCAGAAAGTGCATTTTTAGGTAAATTTGGAAATGATGAAGTAGCAGAATGCATTCAGGCAGCACTGAAAAATATGAATGTAGACTTTTCACATAGCAGGAATTATGAAGGTGAAAATGGATTTGCATGTGTGACACTGAATCAGGGAGATCGCGTATTTATCGGATCCAATCATGGAGGTGTGGCAAAAGAGTATCCTTATGATTTTACGCAGGAAGATTTTTCATATATAAGAAAGTTTGATCTGATTTATACAAATCTGAATGCCTATATAGATGATGACATAGAAGAAATTGCTTCTTTGGGTCTTCCGGTTGCATTTGATTTTTCAAATCGATGGACAGACGAATATCTGAAAAAAATTTGTCCGCATATTAAAGTGGCGATGCTTTCCTGTGCACATTTAAGTGATAAAGAACGCGAAAGGGAAATGAATAAAGTAAAAGAGCTTGGAGTCCCATTTGTTCTGGGAACAATAGGAGAAGCTGGCTCATACATTTTATACCATGGTGAAATGATGTATGAAAAAGCTGTAAAGGCAGAAAGCATTATGGATACTATGGGTGCAGGAGACTCTTATTTCGCGACATTTTTGACATATATTTTACGGCATAAAGACCCGGAATTTTTTAAAGAAGAAAGTAAAGATGATGGGAATGCTAAAGAACTTTTAAAGAAAGCCATGCAGGCTGGAGCAGAATTCGCTTCAAAGATTTGCGGTGTCGAAGGAGCGTTTGGGTATGGAATGCCAATTGCAGGAAGAATAATTGATAATAGAAATAATTAAAAAGGTTTAGGGAGGAACAGTATATGGATATAAAGCCGACAAGTTACAGATATGATGGAGAAGGAATAGAATGTGCATATCGGAATGAAAAATGGGTTGTTTGTATTAAAAATTGGAAACCGAATAATGACATTGATGGGTTAGAACATTTAGAGATACATCATACGACAGATGAACAATTCATTTTGATTTCTGGAAAATGTATTATTATTACAGCGGACAGAATAGATGGAAAGTTTAATATTGAATTAACTCCGGTGGAGAAAGGAACTTTATACAATGTACCGAAAGAGCGTTGGTTTTTTACTATTGTAGAAAAGGATACCAAAATGATGTATGTGCAGGATGCCGGATGTAGTATGGATAATAGTGAGTATTGTAAACTGAGCCAGGAAGAAATTTCATATATTCAGAAATTAGCAAGACCAATGCTTGCAGAATAATATAACAACAATGTATTAAAAATATTTATAGGAGGATTATCAATGAAACCAACAGAAATCAAGAATGTAATTACAGAAATTTTAGAAAGCAGAAAAGAAGAAGGCGGTATTAAAGCATTATATTTTGTGGGATGTGGTGGCTCTAATGGAGCACTTTATCCAGCGAAAACATTTATGGAAAGAGAATGTGCAAATATTAAGTCAGCACTAATTAATAGTAATGAATTTGTATATAGTACTCCGAAGGATTTGGGGAAAAATGTAATCGTGTGTTTATCATGCCATAAGGGAAATACACCGGAAACAATTAATGCAGCGAAGCTGGCAAAGGAAAAAGGTGCAGCTGTAATTATTCTGACATGGAAAGAGGAATCAGAGATTACCCCATTTGGTGATTATATTATCAATTATACTTTTGGGGATAATAAGGATATTGCTGGTGAAAAAATTATCTGTGCACTTCTGGTGGCAGTGGAACTGTTGAATCAGACAGAAGGGTATGAGCATTATGAAGAATTTATGGATGGTGTTGGACGTATTGATGGTATTGTGAAACATGCATGTAAGCATGTGGAAAAACGGGCTGAACTGTTTGCCAAGGAATATAAAGATGATAAAATTATTTATACTATGGCAAGCGGAGCGGGTTATGGTGCAGCATATATGCAAAGTATATGTATTTTTATGGAAATGCAGTGGATTCATTCTTCCAGTATTCACAGTGGGGAATTTTTCCATGGACCTTTCGAAATTACAGATAAAGAAGTACCATTTGTGCTTCAGGTTTCTGAGGGAACCAATCGACCGTTGGATGAACGTGCATTGAAGTTTTTGAAGACTTATGCAAAACGGATTGAAGTAATTGATGCAAAGGATTTAGGGCTGTCTACAATTGATGCATCAGTCGTAGACTATTTTAACCATTCCTTATTCACAAATGTATATCCGGTTTATAATAA
>UMBS01003560.1_pt1 | contig 13403 bp, 10 predicted proteins | sample 1964031 | NCBI WGS metagenome assembly UMBS01 (sample SAMEA4835948, study PRJEB28245) | human gut metagenome | biome: gut microbiome; material: fecal sample | place: Denmark | collected 2008 | reverse complement strand
TTGTAAAATAAAGTGTGTAAGTTAGAAAAATAACTAGCACACTTTTTGCAATTGGGAAAAAGTGTGCTACAATGAAAGAAAGGAATGAACGAAATAGCAAAAAAGAGAGAAAGCGCACCGGGCGAGAACCTCGCAAAGCAAATTATTGAACAGTACAATCCAAAAAGCGTAGCCGATATCTCGGATGACACCGACAAGCTCGAAGACTTCAACAACAAGATCAAGGTCGCTAAACGAATCGGCTACGGTTACCTTGATTCGCTATCTTTCTATTCCTTCTGTCCGTTCACCATTCCACAAAAAATCTTGAGAGGGATTATTAATTAATTCGGAAAATGATAATAAAGCGGTTTCGGTTGAATGGGACGGAAAGAATATAGTATTGTAAAATTAAATATGATTTTGGCTTTTGACAATAAAACCTAAATGGGTATATCGGATATGCATTGTATGAGTGACGATTATTTGGTGCAGGAACTTATTGATGAACAAAAATCAAATAAAATAAATCAATAAGTAATTGTAAAATGTATAAATATGTGTTATAATCGATAGCACAATAATGAGTTTAAAGCAAAATTAATATATCTGATAAAGTTAATATGTGTTTTACGGAAAGGAAGATTCTTGTGAAATATCATAAGCTGTTGGAAAATGCCAAGAAGCCGAAGGGCTTTTGGGGCAAAAAAATGATTAGTTCCATGAATGAAGGACATTACGAGCTTACCGGTTGGGCGCTTGATCATATAAATTTTGAAAGACATTATCGTGTGCTTGATGTTGGCTGCGGCGGCGGTCTTACCGTGTCACGAATAGCAGAGAGAATCGGTAACGGCAAGGTTTACGGAATAGATTATTCTGCGCTTTGTATCAAACATTCAAAGGCACAGAACAGAAAAAACATTCTCTGTAATAAGGTTAAAATCGTACTTGCCTCGGTTTCGTCTTTGCCGTTTGAGGATTGCAGCTTTGATGTTGTAACTGCGGTAGAAACCTATTACTTCTGGCCGGACAAACTTAATGATTTAAAAGAAATTTATAGAGTGTTAAAGCAAAACGGCAGGATTATGCTTGTATTTGAAATGCTGAAAACTCCCGAAGAGCCTGATAAATGGAAGGCTGTAGAGGACAAGGTAGGCATAAAAACAGTGACAGAGGAGGAGATACGGGAAATGCTTGCAAAGGCAGGCTTTGAAGACATTGAAACCCATAAAAAGGACGGCACTACATGGCTTTGTGCCATCGGTGTCAAAAAATAAATAAAAGCAGGTGAATATATGAAGGCTTTAATTACAGGAGCAAGTTCGGGGATTGGTAAGGAAATTGCGAGAATCTTGGCTGCAATGGGGTATGATTTGATAGTTGCGTCAAGAAACTATGATAAGCTGACAGAGCTTAAGGCTGAACTTAAAAATGTAAATGTCAGAGTAATCACCATTGATTTGTCACGGGAACAAGACGCTATTGATTTGTATGAGCATTTAAAAGACGAGGATATAGATTTTCTTGTCAATAATGCAGGCTTTGGCGCATATGGCAGATTTTTGGATGTACCGCTGAAGAAAGAGCTTGATTTAATTCACACAAATATAAGTGCAGTGCATATTCTGACAAAATGTTTTTTGCGGGATATGGTTAAGAAAAATAAAGGCTACATTCTTAATGTAGGCTCGTCAGCGGGCTTTTTGGCGGGTCCGACTTTTTCAAGTTATTATGCATCAAAAAATTATGTTGTAAGGCTTACAGAGGCTGTTCACGAAGAACTGAGGCGACAGGGCAGTAATGTTAAAATTTCCGTGCTTTGTCCCGGTCCTGTGAATACTAATTTTAATAATGTTGCGGATGTAAAGTTTTGCCTTAACGGACTTTCGCCGGATTTTGTTGCTAAGTATGCGATTGAGAAAACTATGAAAGGCAAAATGGTTATTATTCCCGGCTTTACAATGAAAGTAGCAAAAGTTGCTCAACGGTTTGTGAGTGAAAATATGCTTACACGCATTTCCTACAATGTGCAGAGCAAAAAAGAGGGACAAAGGTCAGATACCGAACAAAAAAATTTTAATAAAGCAGAACACGCTTAAAAAGGAGCGGAGAAAATATGAAAAGATTTGTATTATTAATGTTTACGGTTCTTTTCATAATTTTCTCCGCTGTTTCTGTTTTTGCCGCCGATACAAACGGCGTAACTTTTAAAACAGAAGATATAAATTGTGATAAAGGCAGAATTTTTAAGGTTGATGTAAAAGCAAAATCGTCCGAAAAAATCTCTGCCGTATTATTAAAATTTACTTATGACAGAAATATAATAGAATACCGTTCAATCAGCACCGATTCGGACAGTCTGGCTTATGCTTATGATAACGGAAGTACATTAAATGTATCTTACCTTTGCAAAGACGGCAAAAATATTGATAATGACACGGTAATACTTACTTTAGAATTTAAGGCAACAACCGAAGGTCAGAGTAATTTGCAATATACAGCCTATGACTGTGTCAATTCTTCGGCAGAAAGCGTTGAAATTTTGCAATGTTCAAGCGGTAAGGTAAGTGTTACAAAACAAGGCAGTGAAAAATCAAATGATAATGAAAAATCGGATACAACGGAATATAAATCCGAAAGCAATGAAAGTACAGGAAATTCAGAAAAAAGCAGTATTGACGAACTCGGTTCATTAAACGGCAAATTTTCAGATAACACTGTATTTATGCTTATAGTAGGAGTTATTTGCGGACTTGCTGTCGGTGTTTTGTGTTTTGTGCTGTATTTATCTGTGATAAAGCGGAAAAATAAGGCAAAAGAGGGAAAAGACAGGCATTAACTTGACATAACAGCGATTATGCTATAAAATTTAATTTGAACTTAATATTTGTTATGGTTTATTCATTTAATTAATAGGGAAGACGGTGCAAGTCCGTCACAACCGCCATTACTGTAAACAGTTATAGCCTTGGCTCATGCCATTGGGAAACCGAGAAGGCGCCTTGGCTGCTTTAACGCAGACTGTAAGTCAGGAGACCTGCCATAACATAGTTTGAAAAACTTTCTTGGGCAGTGGGAGAATAGTTATTGGGTAAATTATTACCCTTTATATAGCTATGCCTCTTTTAAGGGGCTATTTTTTATTTAAGGAGAATGTTTATGAAAACAACAGCAAAATTTATTTCTGCTTCACTTGCTACTTTGCTTGTTTCTGCATCTGCAGTTACGGCATTTGCGGCAGAAACAAAGGACATTACAGTTTCACTCCGTATTGAGGGTGTGAATTCTTGTGTGCTTTATGACAATTATGAAATTCCACAGGGCAGCACGGCAGCTGACTTAATTCAGTATGCAGACAAGCTTTCTGATGATGTTACGGTAACAGGCGCCGAAAATAATTACATAACAGATGTAAACGGCGAAACAGCAGGCAAATTCGGCGGCTGGGACGGCTGGCAGTATATTGTAAATTCAGTTTCACCAAATGTTGGCGTAGGTGATTACACACTTAGCGACAATGATACAGTTGTTCTTTATTACGGTGATTTTCCTTGTCTTCTTCCGCAGATTGACACTTCGGCATTAAACAGTGACGGAAAAATCAGTTTTAATGCAGAGTCAACTACATATGACAGCGACTGGAATCCGACCGTAAGCACAGTTGCTATTGCAGATATGACAGTTACTTTTGACGGTCATACTTATACAACAGATAAAAACGGTACAATTTCACTTAGCAAGGCTGATTTTACATCAGGTGAGCACAGTGTTCAGGTTGAAAAGAAAAATTCAAACGGTGCTCCTGCCGTACTTCGTTATGCTGACGACTTTACAGTTAATATTGCAAGAGAAAACACAATTAATGTAAATCTCAGAATTGAAGGTCCGGAGGCTTGCTACCTTAACGACACATTTGAAATTGCAAAGGACAGCAATGTCGGTCAGCTTATCTCATATGCAGACGAAGTTTCTGATAATATCGAAGTAGTAGGTGCAGATGCAGGCTATATTTCAGAGGTAAACGGCATTGCAGCAGGTTCATTCGGCGGCTGGGACGGCTGGTATTATGCTGTAAACAGCGTAGTTCCTAATGTAGGAGTAAACGATTATACACTTAATAATAATGATACAGTAGTTCTTTATTACGGTGAGTATCCATGCTACCTCCCGATTGCAGATACTTCATTGCTTACAAGCGAGGGTAAAATTACTTTTACAGCAAAGGCTACATTCGGTGACGCTGTTCTTCCGATTGATAATATGACAGTATATTTTGACGGCAAAGAATACACAACAGATTATAACGGTGTAGTTGTAATTGATAAGGATCAGCTTACATTCGGTCCTCACAGCTTACAGGTTGAAAAGTACGGTTACAGCGGTGCTCCTGCAGTTCTTCGTTACGCAGATGACTACACAGTATTTGTAGATACAAAGATTGTCAATGATGTAAACCTTGACAGTAAGGTAGACATTAACGATGTTACAGCTATTCAGACATACCTTAGCAATTATAACAATATTAGCGAAGAACAAGTAAGAATTGCTGATGTAAACAAAGACGGAAAAGTTGATGTAAATGATGTTACAGCACTTCAGACAATTCTTTCGGGTGAAACAGAATAATTCTAATAAGGAATGATAATTATGCTGAAAAAACTGACAGCTTTACTTATATGCGCAGTAATGTTATCTTTATCGGTAACAGTAAATGCGGCTGAAAACTACACAAAAGAAGATATTTCAAAAACTATAGACGGAATTATCTCGTATAAATCGGCAATTTTAAAGGCTGACGATACAGCTTCGTTTGTACAAAAACTTTCTGAAACCACAGATAATTCTGAAACACAGTGGTATATTATTTCTTTGTCAAAATACGGTACAGATGTAACTGCTGTACAAAGTTCTATGATAAAATCTGCCGAAAAGTTATATAAATCAAAAAGCAAAGCTACAGATTTTCAGCGTACCTCACTTGCACTTTATGCCAGCGGACTTAATCCTGAAAATATCAACGGCAAAAATTTGCTCAGTGACGGAGTTTATAACAGTGAAAATGTGAACAAGCAAGGCATAAATGCATATGTTTATGCCTTGCTGTCACTCGACTGTGCAAATGCAAAAGTTCCGAGTGACGCAAAATATGACAGAGAATATTTTATTAAAAAAATTATAGGCTTACAGCTTTCGGACGGTGGTTTTACACTTATGGGAAAGTCTGCCGATACCGATGTTACCGCAATGTGCTTACAGGCACTTGCTCCTTATAAATCTGACAGTACGGTAAAAGAATCTATTGACAGAGCACTTGATGTTTTATCTAAAAAACAAAATGAAAAAGGCGGATATTCTTCTTTCGGCACAGTAAATTCCGAGAGTGTTTCCCAAGTTATTTCTGCGCTTGTTGCACTCGATATAGATGTGCAGTCGGATTCAAGATTTATTAAAAACGGCAACACTCTTGTTGACAATCTCATGACTTTCAAAAATTCTGACGGCGGTTTTTCTCATATTGAAAACGGAAAATCGAATAATATTGCGTGTTATCAGGCATTAAACTCACTTGTTGATTTATATAAATATATGTCAAAGGGCAATACCGAGATTTTTGAATTTGACGATACAAAGAAAAATAATTCTAATAGCGAAAATTCCCAACAGAACACTGAAAATTCAAACACAGACAGTTCTGAGGTTAATATAGACAGCAACAATAAAAATAATTCTGTAAATACAGGTGATATTACAGAAAAACATAATTCGCAAGTTGACGAAGGACAGCAGGAAACAACTGTAAAGCCCGAATCCAATAATGCGGAAAATTATGATGATCAGGTAATGGCTTTGGCAGATGACAATTACGAGCCTTTTACGCTTGCATCTACTCCGGATTCCGTAGCGGCGGCAAATTCGGATGACGACAATAATTTTATTTTCTATGTTTCTCTTATCGGACTTGTGGCAGTAGCGGCTGTGCTTTTAATTATAAGATTAACAGTTCTGAAAAAAGACGGTGAGCCGTTCAGATTATTCGGCAAAAGAAAAGGTGACAAATAATGAAATTAAAACTTTTATTACTTGCATTTATAATTACTGCCGTGCTATGCGGCTGTTCGGTTCAGACTCCCGATGACTACTATTCCTCTTCATCTCAAAAAGAGGGAATAGAGGTTACTTTTTCAATCAACTGCTCAACCATTTTAAATAATATGGATCAGCTTGAAAGCGGTCTTGAAAGCTATGTTCCGAGTGACGGCGTAATTCTCAAGCCTACAAAGATTACTCTTGACGAAAATGCTACCGCATATGATGCGCTTAGTGAAGCCTGCCGTCAGAATAAAATTCAATATGAATACGAGGGAACGGACGCAGATATTTATATCGAGGGTATCGCAAATCTTTATGAATTTTCTTGCGGTCAGCTTTCGGGTTGGGAATACTGCGTAAATGATGTTTTTCCGTCGGTAGGCTGCAATTCTTATGATTTGCATGACGGAGATACAATTAAATTCTTATATACCTGCGATTTGGGCGCAGATATCGGAAACGAATTTACAGGAGAAGAATAATGCTAAGATTTAATTCCTTTAATCCGCTGGCACAGCTTATATATTTTGTATCTGTGCTGTTGGTATCAATGTTTACATGGAATTATATAATTTTACTGCTGTCGCTTTTCGGAGCGGCGGCTTATTCTGTATTACAAAAGGGTTTTAAATTATTTTTAAAATCCTTTTTTGGTTATGTGCTGATTTTTTTACTTGTAACAATAACCAATCCGCTTTTCTCACACAAGGGAGTAACACCGCTTATATTTATAAATGATATTCCTATTACGCTTGAGGCTATAGTTTACGGTGCGGTGCTCGGACTGATGCTTTTGAGCGTAATACTTTGGTTTTCGGTATTCAACAGCGTGTTTGATTCCGAAAAACTTATATATATTTTCGGAAGATTTTTACCAAGACTTGCATTATTGTTTTCGATGGTACTTCATTTTGTGCCTAAATTTATTCTTGTGTTTAAGCGCACATTGGCGGCTCAATCCGATTTTTGCGGTAAAAATAAATTTAAACAATACATAGGTGCATTTTCTGCTTCGGTTTCCGTAATGCTTGAGGGTTCGGTTCAAACTGCCGATTCAATGAGCGCAAGAGGATACGGAGTTAAAAAGCGCAGTTTTTACTGCCGCTTTCCTTTTACAAAAGCAGATACGGTTTTTACTGTACTTTCTCTGGGAATGTTGACTACAGTGCTGTTTGCTTTAGCGACAGGTCAACTTGATTTTCTTATATATCCGCATATCGAGATGTGTGATATTACAATATTATCCGTACTCGGAATGTCGGCTTTCGGTGTACTATCATTTATGCCGTTTATCATTGAGTTAAAGGAGGAGCTTGTATGGAAATTTTCTCTGTCAAAAATTTAAGTTTTACTTATCCGCAGATGCAGGAAAAGGCTTTGGATAATGTGAATTTCACTGTGAAAAGGGGAGAGTTTTGTGTTATCTGCGGTCAGTCCGGCTGCGGAAAAACAACACTGCTAAGACTTTTAAAGCCGCAGGCAGCTCCTCACGGCACAAAAACGGGAGAAATATTTTTCTGTTCCGAAAATATTGAAAAATGCAGTGAAGAAGATACGGCTTTTAAAATTGGCTATGTTTCGCAAAATCCCGAAAATCAAACAGTAACCGATACCGTACTCCATGAACTTGCCTTTACGCTTGAGAATATGGGAATGTCGAGTGAAGAAATAAATATTAAAATAAGTGAAACGGCTACTTACTTTGGACTTTCAAAAATAATAGAACAAAAGACAAACTCACTTTCTGGCGGTCAGATGCAAATTCTTAATCTTGCGGCGGCATCTGTTGCCGAGCCTGATGTATTAATTCTTGACGAACCCGCAAGTCAGCTTGACCCTGTATCGGCAGAAAACTTTTTTACAATTCTTGACAAACTTAATAAAGACTTGGGTATCACTGTAATTATTACCGAACACAGACTTGAAAAACTGTTTCCCGTTGCGGATAGAATTATTGTTATGGAGCAAGGAAAAATAATTACCGATACCGAACCTAAAGATACTTGCAACGCTCTTAGCAAAATTTCAAAAAATCATCCTATGATGCTCGCTTTGCCCGTGCCTGCACGGCTTTATTCCGTAACGGATTGTAAATCGCAATGCCCCGTTACGGTCAAAGAAGGCAGAGAACTTTTTGCAAAATATAGCAAAAATAATTCTTTTACAGAACATACATTGCAGAATAATAATTCCGACGATGAAATATTATCGGTTAAAAATGTATATTTCAGATATGATAAAAAGTCTGATGATGTGCTCCTCGGTCTTAATTTATCGGTAAACAGAGGGGAAATTTTTTCGGTTGTCGGTGCAAACGGCAGCGGAAAATCAACTTTGCTTTCCGTAATAGGAGCAAGGCTTAGGCCGTACAGAGGCAAGGTAAAACTAAATGAAAAAACAGCTACTATGCCTCAAAATCCACAATTGTTATTTGTTAAAGACAGCTTGCTTGAAGACTTTAAAAGCGTGAGCGGGGATTTGGAAAAAATAAATAAATTGTCAGAAAAGTTTAATGTACACCGTCTTTTAAATCACCATCCGTATGACCTTAGCGGAGGTGAAATTCAGCGTGCAGGTTTTGTAAAACTTTTACTTCTCGAACCGAAAATATTATTGCTTGACGAACCGACAAAGGGTTGTGACAGTTTTTCAAAAGCAGAACTTGCAAAAACTTTAAAAGAACTTTCCGACAACCAAATTACAATATTACTTGTTACACATGACCTTGATTTTTCGGCTGAAGTTTCCACCGTATGTGCAATGCTTTTTAACGGTACTCTTTCAAAAAGACTTGAACCGCACGAATTTTATTGCGGAAAACGATTTTATACGACTTCTGCAAATAAAATTTCACGAGGTATAAAAGACGGCATTATAACAACGGAAGAGTTGATTTCCGCTGTTAAGGAGGAGTAAAATGACTGCTAAAAAGATAATAAAATACTTATGTGTTTTTGTGGTTGCGCCGCTTATTGTACTTTGCGGAGTGTTTTTCTTCGGTGACCGCAAATATGCCTTTATATCGCTTGCATTGTCGGTGGTTGCCTGTATTCCGTTTTTTATTTCTTTTGAAAAAGGTAAAAACGATGCACGCAGAATTGTTATAATAGCTGTTATGACGGCATTGTCGGTAGCGGGCAGGTTTGTATTTGCTCCCATTCCGTTTTTTAAGCCCGTTACTGCAATTGTAATTATTACCGCTATTTATCTTGGCAGTGAAGCAGGTTTTATTACAGGAGCTTTTTCTGCTGTGGTTTCAAATTTCTATTTTGGACAAGGACCGTGGACTCCGTTTCAAATGCTTGCGTGGGGACTTATCGGATTTTTGGCGGGCTTGCTTGCTAAAAAACTTGTTGAGAGTAAGGTATTGCTTATTATTTACGGCGCTCTATCGGGCATAGTATTTTCTTTTATAATGGATGTATGGACAACTCTCTGGGCTGACGGCACATTTAATATAGCAAGATTTGTGGCAAGCATTACAACCGCAGCACCGTTTACCGTTGTTTATATGGTTTCAAATGTAATATTCCTGTTGCTGCTTACAAAACCAATCGGAAGTAAATTGCAGCGATTAAAAACTAAATACGGAATTTTTTAGGACAAGGGGAAGTTTAGCTTTCCCTTTTTATTTTGCCGTGTATTATTTGCCTGTCTTCTGCATATAATCATTTGCATGGAGGTAATATATGGCAATGTTAAAAAAACACAAAAAAACGTTGTTGTCAGCATTGCAGAGAGTTTTCTGCTTTATATTGGCAGCAACAATTTTGGGTGCGGTGGGTGTTCCCTCGGCCGTACTTGCGCTTGACGGTGCAAATCCGACAGTAGAAATTGTCGGATTTATGAGGGGCGACAGTAAAGACCTTCGTTCAAGTGAGCTTTTAATGGCAAAAGTAAGCAATTACGACGGTAATCCTCAAGAGCTGACTTACGAATGGAAAAATAAGCTTGGCACTTATCTGTATGTATTTGACAAGCACGATATGGCTGTGGTGCGTGGCACAAAAAGTGAAATTGAAATTTACAATTCGAATAAAGGCTTGTTCGCATCTGATAATATGAGCGGCAGATCTTATAACCGCAGCTATTCGCACAAAGGCTTTGCTTATGCGGCAGTTTACGGTGCATCTGTTAACGCTGAAAAATTAAAAGGCGGCATTTCCGTAACAGTAAAGGATTCTGACGGAAATATCATTGCGACAGCGTCGTATGATGACAATTTTAAAAATTATGACCTGTCAAAAGATATGGCAAACGCAGTGTTTGGCGTGTTTGAGGGTGAGAGCGTTGATATTCTTAACCTCTTAGGTCAAAGCTCGGTTGTTCATGTTGTATGTCCTGCCTGTTATGTAAGTCAGGGAACAATAATTTCCGGCAGCGATTGCATAAGTTTAAGCAAGTCAGAAAGCGGTTATTCAATAACCGGTTTAAAAGCCGGTGAAGGTGTAATTAAAATTAATCTTCAAAAGAAGAACTGCAAATTCCATAAAAACTCGGAAAACAGTTCGACTACAACCGTAATAGTATTTAAAAAACCTAACACTTCCACAACTGCAACAACACTCACTCTTACAAATCTTGATGACAGATGCGAATATTATCTTGAGGGTGTTAAGGGTGAAGTAATTGACGGCAAAATAACTTTTAGCAGTCTTACTCCCTCTACTGAATATACCATAGAGGTACGGGGCAGTTATATTGACGAGAACGGTACAACTAAAACTGCATACGCCTATGTAAAAGACACAACAAAGGACTGCTATACATCAAGTGTGGTTTTCAACCTTGATGATACTGTAGCGGATACCGAAAGCATATTCGGTAAACCGTACGAGGTTGCCGTAAAGTCTGACAGTGATTACATTGTCTTGCAGAGCGGTGATAACGGTTATACTGCAGAACTTGCTAAAGGCAATTATAAAGTGTTTTTAAAAGACGGTAATGATTATAAACAGATTGATAATGCGGTTCTTACCGTTGACAGTGATGATAACAGCATAGAGATAAAATATTACTCTGTAGTTTATAATCTTGATGGTGGTACATTCAACGGCGATACAAAATTTGTTTACCGTGAGGGTGAATTCGTAAAAACAATTGATAATAAACCAACTAAGTATGAGTATGTATTTGACGGCTGGAAGTGCGGTGAAAGCACTTATAGCAACAGCCAACAAATTACAGATTCAATTGACAGAAAATATGAATTGACAGCAATATGGGAAGTAGATAAGATAGGTGACGGAGAAAAGCCTGACGGAATACCGGATAAATATCAGAAGAAAATTACCTTTAAAGTAGTAAACGGTACTTGGGAAGATAAGAGTGTAAATGATATTTCATACTATGTAACTTTGCTTGACAAAGAGGGTAAGTGGAATGTCAACGGTACTGCAAGAATCAATATTCCAACAGGTATGACAGCAAATTACGGTTATGAAAAAGGCAAGTGGGATGTTGAACCGACTGAAATTGTATCCGGAATTGAAGATGTTGTTTATGTTTATTTGTTTGACAAAATATCAGAAACAGAGCCACAACCGCAACCGACAACTGTACAGCCGACTCCTACAGTTAAAACCGTTGTTCAGGAAAAAACGGTTTATAAAACACAGTATGTTGAGCCTATTACCTTAAAAACAGGTGATAATCTCACTTTCTTAGGTGTGCTTGTCGGTTTGTGTGCAGCAGGTTTTGCAGGAACAATAATTTTCGGTAAAAAACGAAGTAAGTAATATTAAAAAGGCGATTGCAGATTAATTTTGCAATCGCCTTTTTTCAAATACAGAATAATAATAAATATTTCAAAGGTTATAATAAATTAAATGAGGTGAATTTATGGCTGAGGTAATTAAAATAGTTTTGACAGGCGGTCCATGTGGCGGTAAAACAACTGCTTTGAATTTTTTGAAAGATGAACTTGAAAAGTTAAATATAAAAGTTTTTATATTAGAAGAAATTGCAAGTAATTTATTGAGCAACGGCATTACTCCGCAAAAACTTGGTGTATATGAGTTCCATAAACAACTTTTTGAAACTCAATTAAAAGAAGAAAATTCTCTCGAAGAGAAAGCTAAGGCATACAATGGGGAACAGGCTGTAATTTTATTTGACAGAGGATTGCTTGACAGCAAAGCATATGTTACCGATGCCGAATTTAAAAAATATATTTCAATAAGTAATAAAAATGAAGATGTATTAAGAAATTCGTATGATGCTGTATTTCATTTAAAAAGTGTTGCTTGTACAGATGAAAACACTTACATTAAGAACTGCAATTCTGTGAGAAAAGAAGATGTAAAGCTTGCCAAGGAACTTGACGAAAAATTACTTTCTATATGGACAGGCACATCACACCTGCGAGTTATACCAAATAACAGTGATTTTAATAAAAGACTCGATAATTTGCTTAAAGAAGTATTAGGGTTCATCGGTGTTCCGGAACCTCTTGAAATTGAGCGTAAGTTTTTGATAGAATACCCTGATATTGATTATCTTAATAATATGACTGCTTGCAGAAAGGTTGCGATTACTCAGGCATATTTAAACACTCCCGAGGAAGGAATGTTCAGAATACGGAAGCGTGGTTACGGCAAAGACGCAGTATATATTAAAACGGTAAAAATCAAGATTAATGATTTGAAAAGGATAGAAAAAGAATCTTATTTGACACAAGCCGAATACAATAATTATCTTTCAAGAAAAGAATGTATAACGGGTATTATTTCAAAGGACAGATATTGCATAGTGTATGATGACGAATATTTTGAACTTGATGTATATCCGTTTTGGAATGACAGAGCAACGCTTGAGATAGAATTGCTGTCAGAAGATCAGCCTTACAAACTTCCTCCTTTTATTAAACTTATAAGAGAAGTAAGTCACGAACCCGAATACAGAAACATTGCACTTGCGCAAAGAATGGTTCATAATAAAGGGAATGATTAAGATAACTTAATTGATAACAACATTTCGATATTAATACCAAGTGATATTGACATTATTATCTGCAATGTGTTAAAATGCCTATATCATTAACTTCATCATCAAATTAAAACAGGAAAATAATTATAAAAAAATAAAAAAAGTGTTGACAAATGGAGTTTGCTGATGTATAATAATGAAGCTGACTTAAGGGAAAAACAAATTTTTAAGTTAAGTATGCGGCAATAGCTCAGCTGGATAGAGCAACTGCCTTCTAAGCAGTAGGTCAGGGGTTCGAGTCCCTTTTGCCGCGCCACATGGTGGGATTAGCGTAGTTGGTTAACGCGCCAGTTTGTGGCACTGGAGACCGACGGTTCGAATCCGTCATTCCACCCCATTTGACT
>UMBS01051254.1_pt1 | contig 13410 bp, 7 predicted proteins | sample 1964031 | NCBI WGS metagenome assembly UMBS01 (sample SAMEA4835948, study PRJEB28245) | human gut metagenome | biome: gut microbiome; material: fecal sample | place: Denmark | collected 2008 | reverse complement strand
GATGAAGTGGAGACTACAGATGCGGTGGAAGAACCAGCGATAGATGAAGTGAAGACTGATAAACAGAAAAGAAAAGAAGAGAAGCGTTTAGCAAAACAGCGCAAGAAGAATGAGAAGAGGCAGGCGAAAGAAGCCGCCAAGATAGAGAAAGCTAAGAAAGCTGCAGACAAGGTGAAAGCAACAGCGGAAGAGTCTGCGGAGAAGGTGAAGAAGTCTGCGGAGAAATCTGCAGAAAAGGCAAAGGAGCTCGGAGAAAGAGCAAAGGAAGTCGCTGAGCAGGAGAAGACGAGAGCGCAGCAGGTTGGCTTTGTATCTTCATTGAAGTTTAGAGTGTCTATACTTGTGATTCTGGCAGTTGTGCTGACCGGTGCGATCATGCTGTTGATCGTAGTGCCTGAAGCAGAATCGGCAATTCAAACCGAGACGGAGCATTACATGCACGATATGGTAACTGCGAACGGTATTTCTTTGGATCAATTTATTGCGGCAGGTAACCTGAACAATAAAATTTCTATGAAGAATACATTTGGTAATGTAGCTTTGCAGGGCGTTGATTCCAGTTATGCATATATTGTATCTGGAAGCGACGGCATGATGCTTTGCCACCCGGAAGGGGAAAAGGTTGGACAACCGGTAGAGAATGCAAGGATCAAAAAGGTCGTAGAAGATATTCAGATGGGATCCAGACCTGAGACAAGTGTTGTTGAGTATAAATATAAAGGAACAGCAAAGATGGCAGCATATTATGTCACCAAAAAAGAGCCGACGGTTCTTGTCATTACAGCGGATAAGGATGACATTTTAGCACCGATCAACAATATGATAAAGACCGGAGTGGTAGCATTTGCTATTGTTGTTGTTATATTCGCATTTTTGGCAGCATTTATCACGGGCAGAATGACAAGACCGCTGATCGTGATCTCAAAAATTGTGGAAAAGATGTCCAGAATGGACTTTACAGAAAACAAGGCTGCAGAACGTTTGCTAAAGCGAAAGGATGAAACCGGCATGATGAGCCGTTCAGTTGCATCGCTTCGTAAAGAAATGGTTCTGATGATACAGGACATTCAGGCACAAAGTAATAGTCTGTTCAATGCGTCTGAAAGCTTGGATAAAGATGCCACCCATACAGCACGTGCGATCGAGCAGGTAGAAAGTGCTGTGGGTGATATCGCCAGTGGCGCGACAAATCAGGCTGATGAGACACAGAGTGCGACAGAAAATGTCATTACGATGGGCAATATGATCGAAGAAACGAATTCCGTTGCAGAAGCATTACATAAGAATTCAAAGCAGATGCAAGAGTCCAGTAATCAGGCAATGTCCATTTTGAAAGAGTTGATGGAAGTGAATGACCAGACCAAGCTTTCCATCGATGAGATTTATGAGCAGACCAATATTACGAATGCTTCCGCGCAGAAGATCAAGGCAGCGACAGATATTATCGCATCAATTGCAGAAGAGACCAATTTGTTGTCACTGAATGCATCTATTGAAGCAGCACGTGCCGGCGAGCAGGGACGTGGTTTTGCTGTGGTTGCTTCTCAGATTCAGAAGCTGGCAGAGCAGTCAAATGATTCAGCCAAACAGATTGATGATATTACAAATGTTTTGATACAAGACTCGACGCATGCCGTGGATACTATGCAGGGAGTACAAAAGATCATGGCTGTTCAGAGCGATAAGATGCAGCAGACAGAGAAACGCTTTGCGGATGTCTACCAAGGTGTTGAGAAGGCGATCGGAGGTGTTGGTACGATTTCCGGACGAACAGAAAGTTTGGATGATTCCAGAAGTAAGGTCGTTGATGTCGTGCAGAATCTTTCTGCTATTGCTGAGCAGAATGCAGCCAGCAGTCAGGAGACATCTGCATCAGTTGTGGAAGTCAGCAACACATTGGCGAACATATCTGATAGTGCAGCAGGTTTGAAGGAGATCGCTTATCAGTTAGACCAGAGTGTAAAGAAGATTAAACTGTAATTAGAATTAGAATTTTAAGGAGACGCCCATGTTTGATTTGCAGGAAGAGTTAAAAAAACTGCCCGCCAAACCGGGCGTCTATTTAATGCACGACAAAAAAGATGCTATTATTTATGTGGGTAAAGCGGTTAGCTTGAAAAATCGTGTGCGACAGTATTTTCAGGCGAGCAGAAAAGTATCGCCCAAGATTGAAAAAATGATTTCGCAGATTGATCATTTTGAGTATATCATTACGGATTCCGAAGTGGAGGCGCTGGTACTCGAAAACAACCTGATCAAGGAGCATCGTCCAAAGTATAATACGATGTTAAAAGATGATAAAACATATCCGTTTATCAAAGCAACCGTATATGAAGAGTATCCGCGGTTGATCTATTCGCGGGAGCAGAGGCGGGATAAATGTAAATATTTTGGCCCGTTTACCAGTGCAGGGTCTGCAAGAGATATGTTGGATCTGGTTCATAAAATCTATCAGATACGAACATGCAATCGTGTGCTGCCAAGAGATACCGGTAAAGAACGACCGTGCTTGAATTATCATATTAAGCAGTGCCAGGCACCATGTCAGGGATATGTGACTCCGGAACAGTATCAGCAAAATTTCAGCAAGGCATTGAAACTTTTGGAAGGAGATTTCTCAGAGGTTTTAGAAATGCTGGAAGCAAAGATGGCGAAAGCAGTCGAGGAACTTGCCTTTGAAGAGGCGGCTTCTTGCCGCGATCTGATCGCCAGTGTCAAAAAAGTTGCAGTGCATCAGAAAGTTACAGATTTTGGCGGGGTTGACCGCGATGTGATCGCTATGGCGCAGACTAATCTGGAAGCGGTCATTCAAGTGTTTTTTATTCGCGAGGGCAAATTGATCGGTCGGGATCATTATCATTTAAAAGGGATAGACGGTGATGCACCGGAAGAGTTAGTGCAGTCGTTTATCAAACAGTTTTATGCAGGAACACCTTTTATTCCGCGAGAACTCATGGTAGAATATGAATTAGAAGAAAAAGACCTGATCTCGGATTGGCTGTCGGAACGCCGTGGTGGAAAGGTATCTATTCTTGCACCCAAAAAGGGACAGAAAGAGCGTTTAGTCGAGCTGGCGCATAAGAATGCAGCGCTGGTTTTGACGCAAGATGCAGAAAAGCTGCGGAGAGAAGAGGAACGTACATTAGGAGCAATGCAGGAGATCGCAGATCTGTTAGGCATGTCTGAAGTAAAGCGGGTGGAATCATATGATATATCGAATATCAGTGGATTTCAGTCGGTTGGCTCTATGGTTGTTTTTGAAAACGGAAAGCCGAAGCGCAGCGATTACCGTAAGTTCCGCATTAAGACGGTGCAAGGCCCGGATGATTATGCCAGCATGGAAGAGGTGCTTGGAAGAAGATTTCGTCACGGTCTGGAGGAACGACAACAGATAGATCAAGGGGAAAAAGTAACGGGAGGCTTTACGGTGTTCCCGGATTTGATCATGATGGATGGCGGGAAAGGCCAAGTGAATGTTGCAGAGTCTGTTTTGAGGGAGCTCGGAATAGTGATACCGGTCTGCGGCATGGTGAAAGATGACAGGCATCGCACCCGTGGATTGTATTTTCAGGGGAGTGAGATACCGGTCAATACATGCAGTGAAGGATTTCATTTAATGACACGCATTCAAGATGAAGTGCATCGTTTTGCCATTGAGTATCACCGCTCTTTACGTAGTAAAGTGCAAGTCAGATCCATATTGGATGACATTGCGGGGATTGGGGCGAAGCGTCGCAAACAGTTGATGAAGCGGTTTGTTTCACTTGATGCGATCAAGGCAGCTTCCGTAGAGCAATTGGCTGAAGTTGAGTCCATGAATGAACAGGTAGCACAAAATGTATATGAGTTTTTTCATAAGAAAGACTCATAACAAAATAGATGATTTTCTGTCAGTTGACAGGGATTGTCAGCAAGCTGTATAGGAATTTGCAGCAGGGTGGCAGGAATTTGCGGGATGCAGGGAATGTGCACTATGGTTAGAAAGGTTGGTAGAATATGCAGAATGCAGAGTACAGTGTCGCATTGACACATTTAGTAGACAAATTAAAATTAGAAAACTGTACACCGAATGTACCTATTGATGACGTGAAAGTGACGCAATCGGATGTTAATCGACCGGCTTTGCAATTGGCAGGGTTCTTTGACTATTTTGATTCTAACCGGATTCAGATCATCGGGCAGGTGGAATATACTTATATGGAGCAAAAAGGTGTAGAATACAGTGTCCAAATGTTAGAAGAGATTATGTGTGGCAGTGAGAAGTCGACCAAACCACCATGTATCGTTTTTTGCCGTAACCTTCCGGTGGATGACCGTCTGATCGAATTGGCAACGAAATATCAGGTACCGATCTTACGTACCAAGCGTGCTACGAATGAATTTATGGCGGATCTGATCCAGTGCCTTAACTATAATATGGCACCGCGATGTACGGTTCACGGCGTGCTGGTAGATATTTACGGAGAAGGCATTTTGATCATGGGAGAAAGCGGTATCGGTAAATCGGAAGTCGCATTGGAGTTGATTCATAGAGGACACCGTCTTGTTTCGGATGATGTGGTAGAGATCAAACGAATCAATGAGAGCACATTGCTCGGCAGCGCACCGGACATTACGAGACATTTTATCGAATTGCGTGGTATCGGTATTATTGACGCAAAATCACTGTTTGGTGTAGAGAGCGTTAAGGATGATCAGAATATTGATCTGGTCATTAAGCTTGAGGAATTTAATAAAGAACAGGATTATGATCGTCTTGGACTGGAGGAGCAGTATACGGAATTTCTTGGCAACAAGGTTGTGTGCCACTCTATTCCGATCCGTCCCGGTCGTAATATTGCAATCATCTGTGAGTCGGCAGCAGTTAACCACAGACAGAAAAAGATGGGTTATAACGCAGCTTGGGAGCTGTATAACCGAGTAACAAACAATCTAGCAGAAAAAAATAAATAAAGCGCAGATTTAATGCGTAGATAGGAGGGTTGTCATGATTTTTGTAAAAGCAGATGAATTAAAAAAAGGGATGCGTTTGGCAAAACCAATATACAACAAAAATGGAGTTATGTTGTACGAAAGAGATTCCAGACTGACAGAGCAGGGAATCATTAGTATTCAGAACTTTGGACTGATCGGTATTTATGTATTAGAGCCGGCGGAGCCGGTACCGCCTATGTCAGCAGAAGATATTGAGTTTGAACGCTATCAGACGATGGCAGTATTTGCGATCAAAGAGATCTTGGATGCAGTCAGCAAACAGAAACCGTCTGCAAAGTTGAATACGTTTGTGACGCAGCTTGTTCAGAAGTATGGTTCTTTGGACCACAAGATAAATTTCATCCAAAATCTTCGCAGCGTGGAAGATTATGTGTATAAACATTCACTGAACACAGCGCTGCTCTGTGCGATGATGGCAAAGCGGATGAATTTGTCCGAGAAAAACCAGACAGATCTGGTGACAGCAGCAGTACTGCATGATATAGGTACCTTATTGATCCCGATCGGATTGCGACGCAAATCGCAGTTGGAATTGACAGAAGAAGATCTCAAAAAGATCAATACGTATTATGTGGCGGCTTATCAGATGTTTAGCAGAGATTATTCGCTTGATGCCGGTGTCAAGATGATATTGTCAGTAGCATTGCGAAGAATCTTTCATGTCGGCGGCAAAGATGATGAAATGGAAAAGAAGAAGATCCCAGAGGTTGAAATATTGCGTACAGCGTATATTTATGACCAGTTGACGGCAATGAACATACAAGAAGAGCCAACATCAGATGTGCAGGCGATTCGCTTTCTATTAGATGCCGGAAATGGATACGATCGTGTTGCGGTACAGGCGCTGATTCACAGTATTAATATTTTGGAACCGGGTGTATGTGTAGAGCTGACTAACGGTGATAAGGGATTAGTCATTATTCCTGGCATGTACAATGTGCTGCAGCCATATGTACTTTCATTCAGGGATAATCAGGTTTATAATCTGAGTACACCGCATGTCGCTGCACAATTGCAGATCAAAGACATTATGCGCACGATGGATAATCGTCATGTAATGGGAATCGATATGTTAAAGCAGTACAGTGGAGAGGCGGTACATATTGGGGAGTACCGTGATAATAAGACGTACTAGCAATAGCCGACACAACAAACAAATAGCAATATAAGAGCCGGGGGCAGCGAGAAAAAGGCAGTATCGCTGAACCCGGCTTAGGAGATTGTGCGATTGTAATAACAGACAGCATAGAAACGAGGTTAACAATGTATATTATAGTAGGATTAGGAAATCCGGAGCGTAAATATGCCGGAACACGACACAATATTGGAGTTTCGGCGATTACGGCGATCAGTGATGCCTATGGCATTTCGATGGACATCAAGAAACACAAGGCGCTATGCGGTAAGGGAATGATCGCAGGGAATAAAGTGCTGTTGGCGATGCCGCAGACATATATGAATCTTAGTGGTGAGAGTGTACGCGAACTGGTGGATTTTTATAAGATCGATCCCGAGGAGGAATTGATCATCATTTATGATGATATCGCATTGGCTCCGGGAAAGCTTCGGGTACGTGCCAAAGGAAGTGCCGGTGGACATAATGGAATCAAGAATATCATTGCGCATTTGGGGACGCAGCAGTTTTCGCGGATCCGGATCGGCGTGGGAGAGAAACCGGCAGGCTGGGATCTGGCGGACTATGTGTTGGGGAGATTCCCGGCAGAGGAAGAGCCGACGATCCGTACTGCGCTGGAGCAGACGGTAAAGGCATGTGAGACTATTTTGACAGACAGCGTTGAAGCGGCGATGAATCAATTTAACGGAAAGTAAGAGGTTGGGGCAGTGATGGAAACATTATTGGCGCCTTTGGCGGAGATTACGGCGTACCGCAATGCCGAAGAGGCAATACAAAAGCAGCAATTCCCATTGCAGATATCGGGATGCATCGAATCACAAAAGTGCCAATGGATCTATGGGCTTACCGGTGAGTCTCCGAAATGGAAAGTGATCATTGCGGCGAATGAGTTGAGGGCACGGGAAATCGCAGAAGACTATCGCATGTTTGACCGGGAAGTTATGTATTATCCGGCGAAAGATGTGATTTTTTTTAGTGCTGATGTACATGGTAATGCACTTAGCACACAGAGACTTAAAGTCAGAGAGGCATTACTGGATCGCAAGGGGGGAACCATTGTCACCTCGATCGATGCCGGCATGGAGTTCGTACTATCGCAAAAGATCTATGAGCAGGCGAAGCAGCAGGTAGCGGAAGGGGAGACACATGATCTTGAGACTCTTTGCAAAAATCTAGTCAATATGGGTTATGTGAGACAGGCACAGGTTGAGATGCCTGGAGATTTTTCTGTGCGCGGAGGAATTTTGGATGTATTTCCGGTAACGGAGGACTGCCCATATCGTATTGAGTTTTGGGATGATGAGATTGACACGATCCGTTCGTTTGACGTGGAGAGTCAGCGCTCAATTGAACGCATTGCAGAGTTTACCATCTTTCCGGCATCGGAATTAATTTTGACTACTGAGCAAATTGCCGATGGTTTTACAAAAATGGCGAAAGACGCAGCAAAGATCAGCACAAAATTAAAAAAGGCGAAGAAATTCGAAGAAGTGAATCGGTTAAATGACCATTTACAGGAAATACAAAATGACTACGAACAATATCAGAGCCGTATTGGGTTGGAAGCCTACCTGCCCTATTTTCCGGTGGAAACATTGTCCTTTTTTGATATTATGCCAGAGGAGGAGACAATCTTTTTCTTAGATGAGCCAACCCGCTGTTATGAGAAAGCTCAGGCGGTGGAAACAGAGTTTCGTGACAGTATGGAAAGCAGATTGGAGAAAGGCTATCTTTTGCCAAAGCAGCCGGAGATCTTGCAGGGAATGGATCCTTTATTTGGATTGCTGCAGAACAAGCAGCTTGTTATTTTGTCTTTGCTGGATGGACTGCCAAAGCAGCTTGCGAGCAGGGCGCAGGTGAATGTACAGGTACAGCCGGTGGGGTCCTATAATAAGCATTTTGAACTACTTGTAGACGATATGCTTCGCTGGAGAAAGAATGGATACCGTGTACTGCTCCTTTGTGGATCTCGGACGCGTGCGCAGCGTTTAAGTAAAGACTTGGGAGAATATGAAATTCCGGCATTTTATCATGAGAAGCCGGATATGCCGTTGGAAGCCGGACAGGTTATGGTATCGTATGGATTTATGCGTCATGGATTTGTTTATTCGATGACGAAGTTTGCTGTTGTGACAGAAGGTGATATTTTTGGCACAAAGCAGAAACGGCGTAATGTCAAGAAGAAAAAATACGATGGAAAAGCGATACAGAGCTTTAATGAGTTAAGCGTTGGCGATTATGTGATCCATGAGAATCATGGAGTTGGTATTTACAAAGGTATCGAAAAGATTACAGTCGACCATGTGTCGAAGGACTATATTAAGATTGAGTATGGAGACGGCGGAAATCTATATGTTCCTGCATCGGGACTGGATCTGTTGCAGAAATACGCCGGGCGTGAGGCGAAGCAGCCGAAACTAAACCGCTTGTCATCGCCGGAATGGAAAAAGACCAAGACACGCGTGCGCAAGGCTGTGCAGGAAGTGGCAAAAGAATTGGTTTTGTTATATGCCAAGCGACAAGAACAAAAAGGATATGCTTATAGTCCGGATACTGTGTGGCAGCAGGAATTTGAGGAGGTTTTCCCATTTGAGGAGACCAAAGATCAGTTGACAGCCATTGCCGCCGTTAAAAAGGACATGGAAAGTGACAAGATCATGGATCGGCTGATCTGCGGGGATGTTGGCTATGGCAAAACAGAGATCGCATTGCGTGCGGCATTTAAGGCGGTAAATGATGGAAAGCAGGTAGCGATGCTTGTTCCAACTACGATCTTAGCGCAGCAACATTACAACACATTGTGCGAACGACTCGGAGACTTTCCGGTCAAAGTTGAGATGTTATCACGTTTTCGTACTCCGGCACAGCAAAAAAAGTCGATAGATCTACTGCGAAAGGGACAGGTTGATATTATTGTCGGCACACACCGTCTGCTGTCTAAGGACGTGGAATTTAAGAATTTGGGGTTATTGATCGTTGATGAGGAACAGCGATTTGGTGTGACACACAAGGAAAAGATCAAGCAGATGAAAGGAAATGTTGATGTCCTTACGCTTAGTGCAACACCGATCCCACGAACGCTGCATATGAGTTTGACCGGCATTCGGGACATGAGCGTGTTAGAGGAGCCACCGGTAGACCGTCTGCCAATACAGACATTTGTGATGGAGCATAATGATGAGATCATTCGCGAGGCGATCAATCGCGAATTGGGAAGAGGCGGACAGGTGTATTATGTGTATAATCGCGTTGCCCGTATTGCAGAGGTGGCGGCAGAAGTAGCCAAAATGGTGCCGGATGCCAATGTTGTTTTTGCACATGGGCAGATGAGTGAGCGAGAACTTGAAAAGATCATGATGGCATTTATCAGCGGCGAAATAGATGTTTTGGTAGCAACGACGATTATTGAGACCGGATTAGATATTTCGAATGTAAATACGATCATCATTGATCATGCCGATAAGATGGGGCTGTCACAGCTTTATCAGCTTCGCGGTCGTGTCGGAAGATCAAATCGTACAGCATACGCGTTTTTGATGTATCAGCGAGGACGTATGCTCAAAGAGGTAGCGGAGAAGAGACTGGCCGCTATCCGTGAATACACGGAACTGGGTTCCGGGATCAAAGTGGCGATGCGGGATCTGGAGATCCGCGGAGCCGGGAATCTGCTTGGTGAAGCGCAGTCCGGGCATATGGAAGCGGTTGGATATGATCTGTACTGTAAAATGCTCAATGAGGCAGTACTTACACTGAAAGGCGAACAGCCGGAAGAGGAGCCATTTGAGACCAGTTTGGAACTGCAAGTGGATGCGTTTATTCCGGCAACTTATATTCGTAGTGAATTTCAAAAGCTGGATATGTACAAACGTATCGCCGGGATTGAAAATGCGGAAGAATATGCAGATATGCAGGAAGAAATGATCGATCGATTTGGAGAATTGCCTAATGCAGCTGAGAATTTATTGCGTGTGGCACTGCTTAAAGCGGAAGCACACCGTGCCGGAATCACACAAATTGTGCAAAAAACGAACCAAATTCGATTTTATCTGAAACCAAACGCAAAAATCTCTTCCGTAAACCTTGTAAAAATGGTAGAATCGTATGAGGGCGCTTTTAAGGTGGTGCAGGCGGCCAAAAAGGAAGAACAATCCTATTTTATTTACACGATGAAACCACAACCACAGCCGGCAGGCAAAAGTTATCGCAGCGGATACGGAAGGATCCCTGCTGCGGTGAAGATACCGTCTGTTTCCAAAACAGTAAGTAAGCAGGAGACAGCAGAAAAATTATTCCAGACAGTGAATCAGTTGATCCGTGAGATCGGAAAAGTCGTGGAGTAACGGAAAGGCATGGTGACTATGATAAAGAAAAGTAAATGGATGGCAGTTGGGTTAAGCATATGCATTGCCGTGGCAGGAGTATGCACGGGCTGTGGCAATTCCAAGATTGGCACAAAAAAGGTAAAGCTTACGGCAGGAACACCGGATAAGGATTCGATCGTTATGTCAGTGGGCAGTGACGGTGTAGAATATAGCGAGATGATGAACTATGCCTACCTATTAAAAAGACAGTATGAGGGCAATTTTGGAAGTGAGCTATGGAACTATTCGCTGGGCGGCAATAAAACAGTGGGTGCTCAGGCAAAGCAGGAAATCGTCAATATGGTAACACAGCTTAAAGTGATCGCGCAGGCAGCGGATCGTAATGAAATTTCACTTACCAATGATGAGAAAGACGAGGCAATGCAAAAGGCAGAAAAGATCATGGAAAAGGTGTCTGACAGTGATAAAAAGAAATATTATTTATCCGTTCAGGGACTTAGTAAATTGTATGAAGAAAACGTGCTTGCCAATAAAATGTTTTATGTGGCTACTGACAAGGCAAACACCGACGTGTCAGATGAGGAAGCAAGGCAGGCTGCGATCCAGTATATCGAGATCATGACGAAAGGGATCGGAAGTTCCGGACAGAAGATCGATATGGATGAGAAAGCCAAGGCACAGGCTCTTAAGTGGGCAGAACAGCTGCAGCTTCGTGCAGTTAAGACGAAAGACTTTTTGACATTGGCCAAAGATAATACCGATGCAACAACGCAGGAACTGGTGGTTGGCAAAAGTTCCACCAAATTGGAGAAAGCGGCATTGGATGCGGCGTTAGCCCTCAAAAAGGGTGAAGTCAGCAGTGTTGTAGAGGGAACGCAGGGATATTATATTATATATTGCGTCAATGACAAGGAAGAGGATGCGACACAGGCTCGCAAGGAAGTTATCATTGCAAAACGACAGAATCGCCTGTTCCAAAAGAAATATAACATCTGGCTCAATAAGTGCGATGTTAATATCAGTGAAGATTTTTGGGATTATTTCCAGTTGTAAGGGGAGGGAGAAAGTTTGAAAGCAGAGCATGTCAATCCATTTATCATATCTGTGTGTAAAGTGATGAAAGATATGTGTATGTTGGATTTAAAAATAGGGAAACCATCTCTTAGACAACAGAGTTTCCCAGAAGAAAATTCTTTGATCCGTCTCGGGCTGGTAGGTCAGCTTTCGGGAGAAGTATTGCTTAATTTTGAACCACAGACAGCACTTGGGGTCGTATCTAAAATGATGATGATGCCGGTCAATGCCATTGATGCGATCGGACAGAGCGCAATTTCGGAATTAGGAAATATGGTGGCGGGCAATGCGGCGACGGTATTTGCAAATAATAATATTATGATTGATATTACACCACCGGATTATTGTGTTGGTGCAAGTTATGATGGTGCGGCAACGGAAATGTTTACGATTCCTTTTTCAACAGAAATTGGAGATATGACGATCGATGTGCGCATTGAACAGGAAGGATAAAAGATGGCAGGATATAAGAGATACCGCAAGGATTCCCCGGTTTCCTATGCATTAGGTATAACGCTGACATTTGAACTGTTGCGCTTTCAGCCGGACAAGGTGACGAGGGTATATATTCACTCCGGCATGAAAGAGGGGGAAACATTAGACAAACTGCGTAGTTTGTGCAGGGATGCCGGTATAGAAATGGTTCAGACAGATAAAATATTTCACGTATTGTCTCAAAAAGAAAATTGTTACGTGATCGGAGAATTTACGAAATATGAAGGGCAGCTGGAGAAAACAGCATCCCACATAGTTTTGGTAAATCCTTCTAATGCCGGCAATATGGGAACGATCATGCGGAGCGCCTTAGGATTTGGTTTGAATCAGATGGCGATCATACGTCCGGCAGTGGATGCCTTTGACCCCAAAGTGGTAAGAGCGTCCATGGGGGCGATTTTTTCGACAAACTTTGTTTACTTTGAGGATTTTGATGAATATCAGGCACAGTTTGGTGAACGGGAATTATATCCATTTATGTTGGACGCCAAGAAAAGTCTGCATGAGATCAGACCACAGGGAACATTTTCTTTGCTTTTTGGCAACGAAGCGACCGGACTGCCGGATCGCTTTGCGCAGATCGGGACAAGTGTGATCATTCCGCATTCCAATCGCATCGACAGTCTGAATCTGCCGATCGCGGCGAGTATTGCGATGTATGAGACAACGAAACAGCAATTTGAGAGTTGACAGGTTTGTTATAATGATAGTTAGAGGCAAATGCAAATGACGATAGAAAGGATTGATGAGACAATGGCAAAGATTGATATTATTTCAGGATTTTTAGGAGCAGGTAAAACGACGTTGATCAAAAAGCTGATCGCAGAAGCATTTGAAGGTGAGAAGTTAGTCTTGATCGAGAACGAGTTCGGTGAGATCGGCATCGATGGTGGATTTTTGAAAGAGGCAGGAATCCAGATTACAGAGATGAATTCCGGTTGCATTTGCTGTTCTTTGGTTGGTGACTTTGGAGAGGCACTCAAAGAGGTGCTTACAAAATATAGTCCGGATCGTGTTATTATTGAGCCATCCGGAGTTGGCAAGTTGTCTGATGTGGTCAAAGCAGTAAAAAATATTGGTGATGAAGTACAGATCAACAGTACGGCAACGGTTGTAGATGCATCGAAATGCAAGATGTATATGAAGAATTACGGTGAGTTCTACAACAACCAGATCGAATACGCAGGAACAGTAATCTTGAGCCGTACACAGAATGTGTCAGCCGACAAGCTGGATGCTTGTCTGAAGATGATTCGTGAGAAAAACGAGGAAGCATCTATTATTACAACACCATGGGATGATATTCAGGGTAAAAATATCGTAGAGGCTATGGAAAAGGTTAATTCTTTGGAAAAAGAGCTGTTAGAGGAGCATGAACATCATCACGAT
>UMBS01025727.1_pt1 | contig 13569 bp, 11 predicted proteins | sample 1964031 | NCBI WGS metagenome assembly UMBS01 (sample SAMEA4835948, study PRJEB28245) | human gut metagenome | biome: gut microbiome; material: fecal sample | place: Denmark | collected 2008 | reverse complement strand
AATTCGTTATTTCATTAATAAAATATAGGTCTTTTCTTAACGGCTGTCGCCCGTTTTAACAAACTTAGTCTTAACACGCAAACAGCGTGGCTGTTTGCGCCCGATAAATTGTTATATCGGAAGATATTATGGGCGCTGCCCAAACCCGCAAGCCTTTAAAAAGGCTTGACCTAAATTTTTTAATTATTTCGCTTAAATTGGTGCATTAAACCCCAAATTTACAATCTCAACTAACCAAAAAGGGACAGTCATCAGACTGTCCCAAAAATATTAGGTTATTATTCGCAACCGAGAATTTTCTTTGCGTTAAGAACTCTCTCGGGTGTTGGCGGATCAATGCCCTCAAGTTTATAGTCGATGCCAAGTTCTTTCCACTTATACACTCCAAGTGTGTGGTATGGCAATACTTCAACTCTCTTGACATTTTTAAGAGTTTTTATAAAATCGGCAAGACGATACAGATACTCGTCATAGTCGCTCCTCTGCGGAACAAGTACATGGCGAATCCATACGGGTTTACCCATATCCGAAAGCTCTCTTGCCATTTGCAGAATATTAACATTAGTATGCCCGGTAAGAATTTTGTGCTGTTCATCATCAATATGCTTAATATCGAGTAACAACAAATCCGTATATTGCATAAGCTCTTTCCACTTTGAGTAGTAAGGTTCTTCTGTAGTAAACGGGTTTCCGCTTGTATCAAGCGTTGTATTTATACCGAGCTTTTTTGCCTTTTTAAAAAAGTCAATAAGAAAATCAATCTGTAAAAGCGGCTCTCCTCCACTAACTGTAATACCGCCCTCACTTTTCCAGTAAGGGCGATATGCGATAGCTTTTTTAAGCAATTCTTCTGCTGTGTAAGGTGTACCCTTACTCATTTGCCAGGTGTCGGGATTGTGGCAGAATTGACAGCGCATTGCGCAACCGCTCAAAAATACTACATATCTTACACCCGGTCCGTCAACAGAACCAAAGCTCTCGAGTGAGTGGACATAGCCGACTAACTCTTTATTTTCCATTATTAAATCACATTGACTTGTGGCAAGTTCTTGCGATTACATCGAGCTGCTGCTCTCTTGTAAGGTCAATGAACTTAACAGCGTAACCTGATACACGGATTGTGAAGTTAGCGTACTCTTCCTTCTCAGGATGCTCCATAGCATCGATGAGCTTTTCTGTACCGAATACGTTTACATTGAGGTGGTGTGCACCCTGATCGAAGTAACCGTCAAGTACATTTACAAGGTTGTTTACACGCTCGTCATCATTGTGACCGAGTGCATCCGGGCTGATTGTCTGTGTATTTGAAATACCATCGAGTGCATACTCGTATGGAAGTTTAGCAACAGAGTTAAGTGAAGCAAGAAGACCGCTCTGCTCTGCACCGTAAGCTGGGTTAGCACCAGGTGAAAGTGGCTCGCCTGCTTTTCTGCCGTCAGGAAGTGAACCTGTAGCCTTACCGTATACAACATTTGATGTAATTGTAAGGATAGATGTTGTAGGCTCTGAATCTCTGTATGTGTGGCAGTATCTGATCTTGCTCATAAACTTACGGAGAAGGTTTACAGCGATTTCGTCTGCTCTATCATCGTTGTTGCCGTATCTTGGGAACTCACCGTCGATCTCGAAGTCAGTAGCAATACCGTCTTCATCACGGATAACCTTAACCTTAGCATACTTAATAGCGCTAAGTGAGTCAACTACATGTGAGAAGCCTGCGATACCTGTAGCAAATGTACGACGGCAGTTAGTATCAATAAGAGCCATCTCGGCAGCTTCATAGTAATACTTGTCGTGCATATAGTGAATCATATTAAGTGTACCTACATAGAGGTGAGCAAGCCAATCCATCATAGCGTCATACTTCTTGATAACCTCATCATAGTCAAGGTATTCAGAAGTAATCGGTCTGTATTCAGGACCTACCTGTACCTTTGTCTTCTCATCAACACCGCCGTTGATAGCGTAAAGAAGACACTTAGCAAGGTTAGCACGAGCGCCGAAGAACTGGATTTCCTTACCGGTTTCTGTTGCAGATACGCAGCAGCAGATTGAGTAATCATCGCCCCATACCGGACGCATAACATCATCGTTCTCATACTGAATTGAGCTTGTCTGAACAGAGATCTTAGAAGCGTACTTCTTAAAGCCCTCAGGAAGTCTTGAAGAATAAAGAACTGTGAGGTTTGGCTCAGGTGAAGGGCCCATATTCTCAAGTGTGTGGAGGAAACGGAAGTCGTTCTTTGTAACCTGTGAACGGCCGTCAATACCGATACCTGCAACTTCAAGAGTAGCCCATACAGGGTCACCTGAGAAGAGCTGGTTGTAGCTTTCGATTCTTGCGAACTTAACCATACGGCACTTCATAACAAAGTGGTCAACAAGCTCCTGTGCCTGTGCCTCTGTAAGTGTACCGTTCTCAAGGTCACGCTCAATATAAATGTCGAGGAATGTAGAAACTCTGCCTACGCTCATTGCAGCGCCGTTCTGAGTCTTGATAGCTGCGAGGTAACCAAAGTAGAGCCACTGAACAGCTTCTTTAGCGTTCTTAGCAGGCTGTGAAATATCAAAGCCGTAGATTGCAGCCATTTCTTTCATGCCGTTAAGAGCCTTGATCTGATCTGCGATTTCCTCTCTGAGCTGGAAGTCGCCTCTTCTCATACCCTGACGGTTTGTTTCGGCGAAGTCTTCCTTCTTGCACTCGATAAGGTAATCAATACCGTAAAGAGCGACTCTTCTGTAGTCGCCTACGATTCTGCCTCTGCCGTATGTATCCGGAAGACCTGTAAGAATCTTGTTGTGACGAGCTACCTTCATTTCAGGTGTGTAGATATCGAATACACCCTGGTTATGTGTCTTGTGATATTTTGTAAAGATTTCGTGAAGCTTAGGGCTTGGCTCATAACCGTACATCTGGCATGACTGTTCAGCCATCTTAATGCCGCCGTAAGGCATAAATGCACGCTTTAAAGGCTTGTCAGTCTGAAGACCGACTACCTGCTCAAGATCCTTAAGATCTTCGTCGATGTATGCTGCGCCGTAAGCTGTGAGTGAGGTAACAACCTCAGTCTCCATATCAAGTACGCCGCCCTTGCTTCTTTCTTCTTTCTGAAGTTCTTTAAGTTTGCCCCAAAGCTTTTCTGTAGCCTCAGTAGGACCTACGAGGAAAGACTCATCGCCGTCATATGGCTTGTAGTTTTTCTGGATAAAGTCTCTGACATTGATTTCAGATTCCCAAAGTCCACCAACAAAATTACTCCATTCGGAACGCATAGAATAACCCCCTGTATTTCAAAAATAAAACCGACAAGGCTCAAACCGTGATTGATTTGAACCGTCGGCATTTCAAGCATTTTCAATAGACGAGATTAACTCTCATTGAATTGATTTTATTGCTTTTTGCCGAAACGGCAATGTAAGCCTTGCGTTGCTGATTTATTGTTTCCGTCACAAAATCAGCATATATAAAATACCACATTTTTTTGCTAAAGTCAAGGATTTTCAAAAAATACCAATGCTTTTTATTTTTGCCTAAAAAAGCCGAATTTTCCATATATTTTTTGCCTATAGCGCCGCCGATTTTCGGTATATTTTTTAATATGTGAAAAATTTAACAATTACTTGTTTTTTATTATTTGTTTTTACATAAATTTTGTTGATTTTTGTTCTGTTCTTTACAAGCGGCAAAAGCATTTCAGTACTTTAAAACGCAAAATCGGTAAAATAAATTCATTAAAATCACAAAGAAATTATTTTTTGATTTTTCTTAATTTTCTTATATAAGCAAAAGTTTCTTCTTCTCCCTTTTCACTCAGCATTGTAAGTAATTCTTCAAGCAGTTTCTCTGTGTTTTCGTGCATACGGTGTTTGCCCTTTACCCTGCCGAAGTAATCCAAAGAATCTCTGTCTTTGTAATTTGAACCGTTATATATTTTACTTGCGGCGACCCTGTCACAAAACATTTCGATTACATAATTAAGCGGCATTTCCACATTTTCTATCTGCTTTGTCTTAGGATTGTAGTCATTCCAATACTCGTAGTGATGACGGTTTCTGCCCTTATGATGCATCCATGCCTTTGAATAGCCGTAAAGCTCCCTTTCTTTTTCGTTAGGACTTCTGTTGCCCTGGTAATACTTTGCACCAGGAATAAACTCCGTCGGTGAATATTTTGAAAGGTCGTGCCTTAACCCCTGCCAAAGTATTCCTGCCTTTGCGCAGTGAGCAATAACCTTATGCCTGTGTCTTGTAATCGTTCTGAAGTGTTTTATAAAATGTAGCATATCCAATCACCAAACATATTCTAACATATTTCACGGGGATTTTGTTGAATATTTAAATATTTCTTGAACTTTTTAAAAAAAACATATATAATAATGTAATAAAATAAACTAAAAGACCCAAACGAAAGGAATAATTTGATGAATTTTAAATCCATTAATCGTAAATCCTTTATTCTTACGCTTGCGGCAGTGCTTGGCGTATCGGTAATAGTAACCGCTGTGGCAGGTAGAACTTCCGATAATTCAGTACCTGCCGACAATAAAAACATTAATACAACTCAACCTTCGTCGGCAAACAGCAAACAGCCGACCGTTATTGTAACGGGCGAAACCGCCGATATAAGCATTGAATGTAATGAAATAAAAATTATCACTCCGTCAGAGGCAACCGCCGAAGAACTTGTAAAATCAAAGTGGTCAAGCAGTGACAACAATATCGTTACCGTTGATGACGGTGGAAGAATTGACGGCTTAAGCGAGGGTACGGCTACAATTACCGCACAGATAGGCAACACCCGCCATACCTACAATATTACGGTTGCCGCTCAGTCGCAGAGCATTTATGACGGATATTCAACCTGCTATCTTGCAAACACTGATGTTCTCAATGAAAATCTTAATAATATTTACGAGAAAAATCCTTATTTTATTAAAGTCAATCGCTCGCAAAACTGCGTTACGGTTTACACTTATGACAAAAACGGCGAATATACTGTTCCTGTCCGTGCAATGATTTGTTCAACCGGTGTTAACAAAGCTACCGTTCTCGGCGACGATTTCTACATTTACTACAAGCAGGAATGGAATCCGCTTTTCAATGATGTTTACGGTCATTATGTATCGGGATTTTACGGCGATTATCTTTTTCATTCCGTTCCGTATGAAGACGCAAGCGCCGACACACTCGAAACCGAGGAGTTCAACAAGCTCGGAGATGAGGGTTCACTCGGCTGTGTAAGAATGGAAACCGCAGATGTAAAGTGGATATATGATAATTGTCCCGAAAACACACCCGTAACCGTTTACGATGACGACAATCCGGGCCCGCTCGGCAAACCGGAGGCAATTAAAATTACCGACCATACCTGTGGCTGGGACCCTACCGACGATGATCCGCAAAACCCGTATGCAGCAAAGACACCTGAAATTCACGGCGCAAGCGATTTGACTATAACCAAAGGCGAAACCGCCGACCTGCTTGAGGGGGTAACCGCTGTTGACACCTGTTCAAACGATATTACAGATAAAATATCCGTAACAGGCAATGTTCTTACCGATAAAGTCGGTACATATAAGCTGACTTACAGCGTTGAAGACACAATGCACCGCACAAAAAGAATTGATGTTACCGTCAAGGTAGTTTAAAATTATGGTTTAGCAGAGTGTTTTGACAAGTAATTATAAAAGTTATAAAAGTTTGGTCAACCTTTTCAAAGGTTGTGGGTGTGGGCAAAGCCCACAAATACTTTCCGCTTACGCAATCTGACGATAGCCGAACAGTTTGCTGTTTGACGGCTTGAACGAATAGGCGAAAGTCAATGCGAGAGCAATAAAAGAAAACATACTTAATCTTCATAGGCAACGCAATGCGTTGCCTATATTTTTGGCATTTCCGTTTACAACGGCTACCGCCTGTTTTTTCAAATTCTGTTTTACACACACTGACAGCAGGCTGTCAGTGCATAATAATTTGTTATATCGGAAGATTTTTATGGGCGCTGCCCAAACCCGCAATTTTTGAAAAAATTGAGTAAACTTTTTTTGTTTTTGGGAGGATAATTTAGCGTTAGCTAAATTTCAATGCCCGACCGACACTCCGTTAAACCATAATTCACCCCAACTTTTAATAAAAAATCTGATAACAAGATAAAAATTACGGCTGTTGCTTAAATCGCAACAGCCGTTTAATTTATCCAAAAACTTTTAAAATCTCGTCCTTATGAGCCATAATTGCATCATATCCCTCTTGAATAGTATCGTCAACACTGTCGATAGAAAAAAGGGCGGTATTTTCATTCTTTATCTGCACGGCGAGGTCGGCAAGCTTCATTGATTCTCTGGTACTGTCAATTGAATACACATCGAGAGCACGCCATATAACCTTGATAAGTCCGTCAAGGCCTGCGTCCGGTTTATACTGCAAAATATCAAATCCGATTGCAAGCACCTTGCCTACGCCCATATCCTTTAACACTCTTACAGGCAGGTTATCCTTTGAACCGCCGTCAACAAAGTCATATTCTTTATACGGGCAGGTGGTGTAAATTGCAGGAAACGACATACTCGCTCTTACCGCAACATCAAGCGGAACATCTGTAAGATAGTGTATATGCTCTCTTTCAAGATGCTCGTCATAGGTTGTAAAAATACATTCGTCTGTTGTCATTGTGTCAACGGTACAGACAGAAAGATTAATCGGCAAAGACTTAAAATCATTTTCAAGTCCCTTTAAGGCAAGCACTTCTTTTACAACATCAGAAATTATTTCGCCGTTTTTTATGCCGTTTTTCTGAATTTTTTTATAAACGATAAACTGCGCAAGTGCCTTGAATATAAGTCCGTTGTCAATTTCGGCAAGAATTTTCCAATATTTTTTTGCTACCTCGTGCATTTCTTTCGGTTCAAGCCCCATAGCAACCAACATTGCCATAATCGAACCCGAGCTTGTTCCCGAAACATATTCGGGTCTTATACCAAGTTCATATAAAGCGGTTACCGCACCGATGTGAGCAATACCCTGCAATCCGCCGCCTGAAAAAACAAATCCAATCGCATCTTTTCTGTCTTTCATAATTTTTCGCAATCCTTATCTTTATTAATAAAATTTGTACACATTACAATAAGATTCGGTTTCCACAAAGTAATCGTACCAATTGTAAAACTCGTCAAAGCTGTAATCCTTTGAAATCAAGTCATAATTCTTGAATTTTGTATTCTCTGTAATATACTTAATTACCTTGTCTTTGTCGGCAAGTCTTGAAATGTAAACTGTAATTTCATTCTCATTCGCAAGTTTTAAGTCCGTTTTGATAGCCTGCATACTGTCGGTCTTTTTCTTTTCACTGCCGTTATTCATATAACCGTCCATAAACTCGGTAATCTTTCCGTTGGTAATTACTCCCCTCTTCTCTGCAAAATCTTCAAGTTCATCTGCAAGAGCAGGAGAAAAATCAGCCGTCTGAACAATCATAGTTTCATCGTAATTTGCAAGCTTGTCAATGCTCTTGTTCCACTCAAGCATTGCAGTGCCGACAAATACACATTTAGAAGTCTGCGGAGTGTAAAGCTCCGTCTTTACACCGTACATATAGTACGGCTTTACAGTGATATATCCGATTGCACAGGTAACCGCAAGGCAAATCGGTACGGCTGTTGTGAGCCATTTTTTGCCCGTAACTCTTGTAAATTTAATAAGTGCAAGCACAAATATAGTTACAAGCATCGGCAAAGACGCCATAATGTAGCGGTCGCTGTTAAACGGAGAAACAAGCGAAATTGCCACAAAATAAACAAGTGACGGAACAAAAGCCATAAATGCGGTACGAGAAAGTTTTTCCTTTCTGAAAAAGCGCAGGTAAATCCAAAAACCGATAAGAGCAATACTGCAGAGAGCAAGCAGCCATATTTGATTTAAGAACACATCTTTGGCAAGCACCTGAATGTATGTGCCGATTTTATACGCAAAATAAGTAACAACGGTAATCGGGTCAATTGAAATGCTAAGCGAACCGAAACCACGGTTGCCGCCGAGCACATTCGTAATGATGTACGGATAAATACAAAGTGCCGCCGCACTGCCGAGAACAGCAGTAATTATGTACTTTATTAAATCCTTTATGTTTCTTTCCTTAATTTGGAACACAAGCATAATAAGACCTGTAAGTCCCTCAAACAAGATGAAGTAATACTGCGTAAGCGTGCCAAGCAATGTTATAAGCCCTAAAATCAAGAAATCGGTAAATTTTGCGGTATTCTTTCTCTCAAAGATTTTCAGGTTCATATAAATCATTGAAAGCACAAAAAATGTAAGCGTTGCGTACATTCTCAAATAAATAGTCATTGTAGTACAGGCAATACTGAACGCAAAAGCGCCTGTCGCTATGAGAGCATAGAGATTATTTTTGGTAATTCTCTTTACGATTTTAAACAGCATAATCAAAATGCCTGCCATTGCAAGAACATTTATCGAAAACGCAAAATATCTTGAGAATTGATTTGGAAACAGCGAGCATACAGTATGCACAAGTCCGTAGTAAAAAGGCGGATGAGAAGCGTCAATTATTTGATTTTCATAAACCTGTTCATAATTAAAGCGGTCACCGTCCGATACGGAAAGATAGTCGATAAAATCGGCACCGCTGTTCCATTCACCGTCAGTTTTGAGTGTATTAGCCGAATTTGCGAGATTATATGTCAAAAGCTCGTCCTCGTGATAGCCCTGTTTGTTCATCATAAAAACAGTGCTTAGCGCAAGGCTTAAAACTATGACAACAGCAAGAAAAATTCTTGATTTTTTGTCTGAAATATTCATATATTACCTCATATTTTTATCCGTTCTGAATTTTAAAAAATATTATACCAAAATTTTACCATATAGTAAACATACAAAACATTGGTTTTTATATGTAATTTTTCAAATATTTACTGTGCTTTAGCTAAACAAGAGCAAAAACAATGTACCATTATTTATTTTAACGAACGAATGTGACTTTTGTGTTACAAAGAAAAAATTATTTTGTATAAAAATCAAGCCGACACAGATGTTTTTATTTTATCGGTTAAATCCCGTTTTTCAAAAAATACTTAATAAATTCTCTTATATACCTTTCCTGCGGAGTAATAATTTCAATGTCAACATCAGTATATTGTTCGACATATGCATTAAGCGCTTCTTTTAAATTTGATTTAGACTGCATATAATCATTCGCTATATAATCTAAATCCATACTAAATTTTAAAAGCAAAATTGCCGATACAACACCTGTCCTGTCTTTTCCGGCATTACAAAAATACAGTACATTGGACTTTGCGTTGCAAATCAAATCAATTATTCTGTACATTTGACTGTCAAGCATATTAATATAAGATTTCGATACATCATCAACGCTTTTCTAAACAATATCTCCGCCCGTAACAGGCATAGAATAATATTTAAATAAATTATCGGTTTCTAACTTGCACTTTTTATTTATTAAAAAACTCTTTCATTGCCGCAATCATCTTATCCATTTCTTCATCTCTACCTATAGAAATTCTTAAGTAGTTATCAATTCTCGGAACATTAAAATATCTGATAAAAATTTTCTTGGTTTTCAGATATTCAAATATTTCTTTTGCGGAATATTCTTTATGAGTGGCAAAAAGAAAGTTTGTTGCGCTCTTTTTTACATCAAAGCCAAGCGCAATGAGTTCATCCCTTACCCTCTCTCTTGTAGCGATAACCTTATTAACACATTCCTTAAAGTATTCCTCGTCATTCACAGACGCAGTACCGACCTCAAGTGCAATGCTGTCCATAACATATGAATTGTATGAATTTTTAACGGTTTCAAGCGTAGCAATCAACTCTTCACTGCCGATTGCAAAGCCGATACGCATACCTGCGAGTGAGCGTGATTTTGAAAAAGTTTGGGTAACAAGGAGATTTTCGTACTTCTTTGTAAGCTCAACGGCAGACTCTCCGCCAAAGTCAACATAAGCCTCGTCAATAATAACAACGCTGTCGGGATTATGCTCAACAATGTTGATTACAAAGTCAAGCGGTTTGCAAATGCTCGTCGGCGCATTCGGGTTAGGAATAATAATACCGCCGTTCTCCGTATAGTAATCTTCGGCGTGAATTTCAAAATTTTCGTCAACAGGGATTGTCTTGTACGGAATTTTTATAAGCGAACACCATACAGGATAAAAAGAATAGGTAATATCAGGATATAAAATCGGCTTATCAGAATTAAAGAAAGCCATAAAAGACAATGCTATTACATCATCCGAGCCGTTGCCGACAAATACATTATTTCTGTTTACATTATATCTTTGAGCAATGGCATCTTTTAAAATTACCGAATCCGAATTAGGATATTTTTTTAGCCCCTCACTGTTCTGTGCGTATTTTTCAAAAACTTTTTTAACCTGCGGTGACGGCGGATAGGGATTTTCGTTTGCGTTAAGTTTAATCATATCCTTATCGTTTGACTGTTCACCTGCTACATACGGTTTTATTTTTATAAGATTTTCTCTCCATTTTCCCTGCATTTTGATTTCTCCTTTTATAAATATTTTTTAACAATCGGGCAATAATCTTTGAAATCAACGGATTATCCGCCCCGAAAAAAGTTTGTCAGCCTAAAAAGGCTTGACCTGGATTTTTAAATTATTTCGCTTAACCCGTGCGCTAAGCTATAATTTATCCCAACTTTTGATAAAGAACCACAAAATTTTTCTTAAATTCCAAAACAGGTCACGAAAAATCGTGACCTGTAATTAACTGTGTACATTGTAAACAGCGAAAAAGCGTTAAGCCTTTGCCTTGGCGTCACTCTTAAAGAGTGCTGTAAGAGTTTTATTATCTGCTGTGCCTGACTGTTTAAGTCCGCTCGCTTTTTGGAAATCTTTTACAGCCTTTTGAGTAACTTCGCCGTAATAACCCGTCACATTACCCTTATCTGTAATGTAACCAAGGTCAAACAAGCGCTGCTGCATAGCCTTTACATTATCGTTTTCATCGTCAAGTTTAAGTGAAAGACCGCTTACCTTTATTTTGTATTGGCTTTCAACCGAACCGTTTACATTTGCGGCAGCTGTTGCAGCCTGCGTGGTTGTCTGTGTATTCGATGCCGATTTTGTAGCTGTTGTTGCACCCTCAACGGCTGACGGAACAACCGATTCGGAGGTTGCGTCCGTATTTTTCTTAAGTCTGTCGGGATACATAAAGTTCATAATCTTATTCAATGTAAAAAGTGAAGTTGTACCCATTCTGCTGATTTCTTCCTGTGAAATCATAAGAGTTTGTTTATTCTTAACAGCTTTTAATCCCTTAAGGTCAGAGTCATTCTTAATAAACTGCAAAGTTGCGTCATCGTCATACAATATATAATCCGGATTTGCAATCTTTAAAATTTTTGTGTCAATCTCGCTTTCGGATACATTTACAGCGGCATTTACCGCACCTGTGTATCCCAAAAGCATATCGCCGTATGTTCCGCTGTGGAGAGTATGGAGCTTATCTCCCTCAAGGTACAAATAGCAAATTGTTTTGGAAACATTGCTGTTGACTTCGGCTTTATAAGTTTTCATGGTGTCAATTAAATCTTTATAAGAATCTTCACCTGTTTTTGCTCCGTCAACAGAACCGCCAAGAATCTTTCCGAGAGTAAGATACACGGTTTCAAGCTCTGTTGTGGTTTCGGGTGAAGCAACATTTAGCACCATAATACCTGCGTCGGTAAGCTCTTTCTTTGCATTTTCGTCAAGTGTGTCATCTGCAAAAACAATATCGGTTGCATACGATTTGATTTTTTCAACATCAGGATTTGCAGCCGAACCCACACTCGGTGCCACCGATAAAAAGTTTTGAGTAACCTCGTCACTTCTGCCTACCATTTTCTTGGCATAACCTAAATACGAAATAATGTCTGCCGTTTCGTCAGAAAGTACAACAATATCTTTAGGCTCGGTTTCTATAGTAATATCTGCAACAGATACAGGATAGTTTTTATTGTCGCCGCTGCAGCCCGCAAGTCCCGCACAAGCTGAAACAGCAAGTGCCGACGCAAGGAATACTGAAACAATTTTCTTCATTATTTACCTCCGTTTATTTAGCAAATAGAGATTCAATATAATGCTTTGCACATCTCGGTGAACGACCGCCTCTTGAAAGTGCAAAACGCTCTGCGCCTGCCTCAAGTTCTTCTTCTGTAAGATTAACTCCGTTTTCTTTGGCAAGAGCAAAAACAATGTCAAGAAATTCTTTCTTTGACGGAGCAGAATAACATACCGACAAACCGAAACGGTCTGAAAGCGAGAGTGTTTCCTGCATATTATCACGGGTGTTAATATCATCATCCGTACGGTCGGCAAAGCTTTCCTTAACAAGATGACGACGGTTAGATGTCGCATAAATAAGCGCATTGTCAGGACGAGCCGCAATACCGCCCTCAAGCACCGCTTTCAATGTTGTGTAACTCTGATCCTGCTTTTGGAAAGAAAGGTCATCAATAAATATGATAAACTTCATAGGCAGAGTTGCAATCTTATCAACCAGAATCGGGAAGTCGATAAGTCTTTCCTTTGGAATTTCAACAATTCTCAAGCCGTCTTTGCGGAATTCATTTGCAATGGCTTTAACGGTAGAACTTTTACCTGTACCCATATCGCCGTAAAGCAGGCAGTTATTGCAAGCCTTACCCTCAATAAAGGATTTTGTATTGCCGACAACGATGTCACGCTGTCTTTCGTAGCCTGTAAATGAATCCATATCGATTTTATCGGGGTGCAAAACAGGCTGAATATCGCCGTCACGCCAAATAAACGCCTTATAACGGGCAAAAATACCGCAGCCGTTTTCTTTATAATACTTAGCTACCTTTTCAAGCGATCCGTCAAACATCTTAAAACTCTCTGCACACTCGCCGCACTCCCATTTTGGAAGATGCTCGGCAACATAGCCCATATCGGCAACGGTTGCCAAATCATTTGATGCGCAATAGCACTGAATAAGCTCTTGAGAAGTAAGTGAAGCGGCATTTAAAATAGCCTGACAGTCACGCTTTACGGCTTTTAAAAGATTGTCGGGAAGTGTGTTGTACTTACCGGCAGCCGCAGCTCTTGTAAAGCAATTTTCATCAAACAATGCAGCCTCGGTAAAAGCATAGGCAAGGCGATTGCTGCAGCCTCTTTCACTGATAAGAGAGAAAAACTCGCCGTATGCGTTTAAAAACTCCTCGGGCTTTTTGTCCATAGAATTTAATAATTTGTAATATGCCTTTGGTACGCTTCTGTTTAAAATTCCTCTGAAAATCGAGAGGGACGAAAGCGAAAATAAAATTTCTTTTGCTTTATTCATAATCATCATTCCATTCCTCTTAATTGTACGACTTTTTTCGTTTTAAGTCAATATTTCCTCAAAAAATATGACTTTGTTTTAATTTTTAAAAGTAAAAAACAAACAAAAAAAATGTATTGCATATTGTTATTTTTTGCTTTATTTGCAATAATTTAAAAAAATTCAAAAAAAGTGTTGACAAATACAATTTAATGCTGTATAATACCAAATGTTCTCTTGTGAGAA
>UMBS01031011.1_pt1 | contig 13938 bp, 16 predicted proteins | sample 1964031 | NCBI WGS metagenome assembly UMBS01 (sample SAMEA4835948, study PRJEB28245) | human gut metagenome | biome: gut microbiome; material: fecal sample | place: Denmark | collected 2008 | reverse complement strand
AAAGAAAAGAGTATTGAACTTTGTCAACACTCTGATAAAAAAGAATACACAATATTCTTTTTTATTTTTATAATATTTCTAATAATTTTTTTAATATATTATCTACAATAAATTCCTTAACTTTTTTCCTACTATCTGAAGGAACAACTAACTCCATATCAATAAAATTATTATCCTTAGCACAATAAATCGAAACATATACTATATTATTAGCACCAACTAAGTTATTAGGATCAACCTCATTTATTTTACCAGTAATCCCTACTCCATAACTACTCTTAGAAAATTCACTAATGCACTTAGCCATTTCCCCAGCCACTTCACTACTATAGACAGAATACATATCTATTGTAGTTCTATTAACACCCATCTTAATTTTGTATTCATTAGAATAAGTAACAGCTGAAAATTCAAGAACCTTAGATGAACCACTCACACAAGTAATAGTACTTGCAAAATAACCACCTGTACATGATTCCATAGAAGAAATAGTTTCCCCTCTTTGTATTAATTTTTCTACAACTAACTTTTCATTCATATTTATACTCCACCCTTTTTTAAATAAAAACTTGAACATAATATCCAAGTATATTCTATATCAGTACGAACATAATAGATATTCCTAAACTTAAATTAAATCAGATAATAACTTAATTCTATTTATATATTAACATATACTTTTAAAATAATCTACAATAACTTTTTTTAATAAAAAAACTAGATATTCTATATCTAGTAAATAACATAATTGGTAGCGAGAGGGGGATTCGAACCCTCGACCCTACGGGTATGAACCGTATGCTCTAGCCAACTGAGCTATCTCGCCATAAATCAAGTGCAATATAAATATAACACATTTATTTATCTTTGACAATACCAAATTATATTATTTTTTATTTTTATTGACAAAAAAAATTATGATTGATATCATTTAATTAAAAGGAGTAAAAGTATGAAAAGATTTAATATGATAGATGAAGAATTTATATGTGAAAATTGCCACCAAAAAGTAAATAAATTAAACTATACAGCAAGAGATCATTGTCCATATTGCTTATACTCAAAACACGTTGATATTTTACCAGGAGATAGAAAAAATACATGTAAAGGATTACTAGAACCCATAGGAATAGAAAAATTTAAAAACACTTATAAAATAATTTATAAGTGTACATCTTGTAATAAAATACATAAAAATATTATAGCAAATGATGACAACTACGATTTAATAGTAAAACTATCTGTAATTAATGATTAAACAACTTACTAAATAAATCGTAAATAGATGGCAAAAACATTATAGCAACAAATAATATTACAATAATTACCATAAAAACTTTCATTTCTGAAGATATCCTAACTGTCTTCTTTTTATTTGTAACAGGTTTATTATACACTGTACTATCATTTATAATATTAGTTCCATTATCAGAATACACATTAGTAGTAACATTTGTATTTTGAGAAGTATTATTATCTTGAACACTAAAGTTTTGATTGTTGTATGTACCATTATTAGTATTCATACCGTTAAATTGATTATTATTTGCCGATTCATTCATTTTATACACCACCATTATTATTTTGTTGTGGACTATAGACAAAACCACCACTATTCATAGTAGGATTTACCATATCTTGATTAACAGCATTAGGAACACCAATATTTTGATTATTTGGCTGCGTAATTGACTGAGCATCTAAAGAACTATTATTATTTACAGTTTGATAAGAAAAATTAGGTACTGGATTTACTTGCTGCATAGGTTGTTCAAAATTTGGAACTTGATTCACTATAGGAGTTACATTACCTAAATTAGAAACTGGTTCCTGAACGCCAGATTGGTTTACCTGATTAAAATTAGGTACTGGATTTATTTGCTGCATAGGTTGTTCAAAATTTGGAACCTGATTCATTATAGGAGTTACACTACTTAAATTTGGTACTGGCTCCTGAACTACGGATTGGTTTACTTGACCAAAATTTGGAATTGGATTTACCTGTTGTACTGGTTGCTCAAAATTTGGAACTTGATTCATTATAGGAGTTACACTACCTAAATTAGAAACTGGTTCTTGAACTACAGCCTGTCCAAAATTTGGTATAGGACTTACTGATTGATTTGTCGATCCAAAGTTTGGTATTGAACTTACCGGTTGATTTATATTTTCAAAATTAGGTATCGGATTAACCGTTTTATCTAATTGATTAAAATTTGTACTTACATTAACATTATTAGATTTAGAATTATCATAATTAGGCATAGTCATATTATTAACCATAGGCTCTTGGTTAGAAACCATAGTATTAATTGGTTGAACATTTAAAGGTTGTGGCACAGTATTTCCTTGTAAATTAGAATTACTTGGAATATTATTAATTTCTAAATTACTAGGAGGAGCCATAGTATTTAAAGAATCATTAATATTATTAGGTTGAACTTGCATAGAAAGATTTCCTTTGTTAACAGGATTATTACTCTCTTCTTTTATATTTTTTCCTTTTTTCTTACCATTATTTTTATCAGCTAAAAAACCAATTACAGTAATAATTGCAATAAGTATTATTACCAAAAACCATATATAATTATCTTTTATAAATTCAACTATATTCATCTTTTTAATCACCCTCATATTCTAATAAAATAATATCATAAAACTATCACTTTGTAAATAAACATTCTAATTAATTTCAAATCTATCTTTAATAGAAGTATCAATTTCAGATAAAGTACTAACTAATATATCCAAAGATTTTTTATATTGTCCCCTATTAAATAAATCAGTAGCTTCATCAATATTAACATCAACTTCTTGATAACTACTTCTATACCTATTACCATATACTATTAATCTTTCACACAACATAACTGTTTTTACCATATCATTAGTCTTATTATATATTTTAAAAACCAAATCTCTTGCTGTATCTACCCTAATATTTAATATTTTAATAACAATAGGTTTCTTATTAATTTCTTTAACTATCTCCCTAATAGCTTCATCTGCTTCCTTAAATTCAATAAAATAACTATTAGGAATAATTGGAATCTTATATTCTTTTAATTTAGCCTTAGCCTGCAACAACAATTTCTGTATCATAACATACTGTTCTTTAGCCCTATACTCATCATCTTTCATACTAGTAATTGACTTAAGCCTATAATCCAAATCATCTTGTAATCTATTTAACTTATTAGTAAGTCCTTCTAACTCAACAACAAGTTTAGAATAAGCAAAAGTTCTACCCTTACCATGTTCATACAAAGTTTTATAATCCTCACTTATCTTTTCTAAAGACTTATTAATAACACCAAATTTATTTATTTCATCATCAGATAAATCATAAGTATTCTTTATATCATCTATCTGAATGTAAATATCATATACTATCTTATTAATAGAATCTAATTTATATTTAAATTTCTTAATATTCTCTTTAAATAAATCCTTAGCTTCCCTTTCTTTATCAAAATTAGAAAACAAAGTATTAAAATAATCTAACATTGTCTTTAATTCAATATGAGCATCCCCTATTTCAAACTTAATTAAATTATCAACTATCTCAGATACCTTAGTTTTTATTTCTTTAATATTATACTCAATATTTAAATAATCCAAAGAATACCCATCCCTAGTCATTCTATAATACATAGTATTTAATTCCTCAATTTTACCAGGAATAAGAACCGTAGCCATAAGTACTAAATATGGTGTCTCATCAATATAAACTTTCATATTTTTTACTTCAGTTTCTAAAGATATAACCACTTCTTCAACACCAATATAATCATTCCTATCCATAAATGTTTCAAACTTTCTAAACAATTTATCAATATAAGAAAGTTTTTCCTTAATATTATCTTGTAAAGGGCCATAATCTTTAATATTTCTCTCAAACTTATTTTCTATTTCCCTATATGAAACTTTAAGCTTAGTAACAATATTTCTATTTCTTTCTTCAGACTTGGTTATAACCCTAATTTCTTCAATAAGTTCATTAGTTTGACTTCTAATAATCTCTATATTCATCTCAATCAAAGCAATATTTTTTAATGCTTTATCATACTCTTTTCTATCAATCAAAAAATCAGTTTCTGTAATAAAATCTGTTAAACCATCTATTTTATTTTCTTTAATTTCCTTAAAAGTATTATCCCATTCTTTTAATTTTTCTTTTAAAATATCTGTCTTAACCAATTCACGAACCTTAGATAATTCAGTCAATATAGGTACACCAACCAACTGATTTTTCTCATACTCTAATTTCTCTATAATAGATTTATACTTCTCTTTTTTCTTCTTTTTATATATAGCAAAAGAAATAATAAGCACGATAAAAAGCAACAAAGAAATAACAATAAAAATCATTTTTTTATCCATACTATCACTTCCTTCTTATTACCTATTCTTTATATAGTGTATCATATTTTTCTATTTTTTTATAGTATTTTTTTTAAATTCTTCTAATTTGATAAACTTCTTTTAATTAACTTAGCATGTATTACCGTTCTCTCCTTATCAGAATAACACGTACTTAACGTAAGAATCCTATCATCTTTAGTCAAATTAGCATTAAAATCAAATACACTTCTTTTCTTTATTACATCAAGAAAATCTTCAAATGCACTATCATTTAAAAAATCAGTTGTAATATAATAACTTTCAACAGGTATTTTGTAAACTGAAAATATTTGCCATAAAGTATTTTCTTTTTCTGTAGATATTTTAATAATATGATTATCTTTATTACTATACCAACTATATTTTAATGTATCATTAAGTGAACCAAACATAGTTTTATCAAGTCTACTATGAGCATAAATAATATTATTCTTATCAGATAAATCATTATCATTACGATAATCTAAAAATACCCATCCAGCCTTATTTACACTATTATCAAATGAATGATTTAAATAATAATAATTATCATTAGCCTGTACAAAAGGATAATTAATATTAGTATTATTAACATTTATCCAACCAACAGTATCTTTATTTTTAACCTTTAAATTTCCTATGTCAACATTAATTAAAGGAAAAGTAATATAATACCAATAATCACTTAACTCATCTTTCTCTTCATTAACTAGTTCAGTATTCTCATCATCAATAACCTCTTCTACTTCTATATTTTCAGAAATTTCTTTAATTACAGAAGACATATCCATATTATCTTTAAACCAAAATAATATCTTTAAAAGAGAATAAACCAAAACAACAATAAACACCAAAGTTAAAAATATCAAAACCCATTTTTTCCATTTTTTCTTCTTTTTTGCAACGCTTTTCAAAGAAGGATTACTTCCATTCGTTTCATAAAAAATATCCATTTCTATACTATCAGTCTTATTATATACAATATTCTTATTCATATAATTCACCTTACTATATAATTTTACCATTTATACAAAAAGAAGTAAATTAATGAAATAATTTTTTTATAATAATTATAATAAAAAAAGCTAAAAATTAATTTAGCTCTTTAAACAACTACTTACCAACAGGTAAAACACTTATTGACTTGGCTACTTCTAAAATTTCAGAAGAATCCATTGTATCACTAACCACATAATATTCTATACCATTACTAAACCAATTAGCTGAATTATCATTTATAACTGCAAGTGAAGCACCAATAAGTTCAACTTCTCCATATGTTGGTATTATTTCAGGACTATTAGTTATAGAAACCGTTTCCTCTACCAAAACGAAAGAACTATCACCAGCAAATGTCAATATAAGTCTCTCTCCATTATCTACCTTTACTTTTTCCTGATTAGCCAAATAAGTATTCGTAGGTAAATACATTGGATAAATTATATCATCAATTGTAGCTGTCTCTTTTGTTTCAGTTTCCGTATTTTGCTGTTCTTCATTATTTTCCTCTTTAACTTCCGTATCTAAAATTGAACTTAAATCAAAATATGTATCATTAAAATCTGCTTTTAAATCTATTTTATTAAATACCATCTTAATTTCCACATTACCATCTTTGTCTAAAACTTCTACCCTAGTAGGCAAATTATTTGCATTAAAATATATTTTTTGTTTTTCTAATTTTGGACTATTTGGATAATTAACCCTAGTCGTAAAAACATATTCATTATCTTTAGTTTCAAAAACTCTTTCTTCATCATTATTAATATCATCTAACAAGCTAGATAACAAATATACCTGTGAATTATTATAAGGCCAATCACTTTGAAACTTAAAACTTTTATTTAATGACGGAGTAACAACATAAACTATCAAAGGTTTAATTTTTTTCTATTTTTAATAACCATTTTCAAATGGCTTAAACTTATAATATATATCTACATTTTTATTTTCATCTATAACTATTTTATCTATGATACTTGATAATAATTGTACACTAGGCTTTTTCATAGATAAATACTCTTTTATAACACAATCATACTTCTTATTATTATCAGTTATATTATTCTTTATATTATATATTTTAGTCTTTATTTCTCTTATCTCGTTTTGTTTAGTGATTGTTTCTTCAGTTATTCTATTTGTCATTCTTTTATACATATCTAAATCAATAATGCCCTCTAATTTATCGTTGTATAAATCTTCTTTCTTTTTACTACTAAATTCAACTTCTGCCTCTAACTTCTTTAATCTTATTTCTAACTCATTTAATATCTTTTTAGTTTTATCACTATTTGCTAGTGCATTTTTTAAATCATTAGCCTTTAAATACTTTTTACACATCTTCTTAATTTCATTTAAAACTAAATCTTCTAACTCATAGTATTTAGTATTGTGAGGAGTGCATACATCATATCTTTTATGTTTAGCCCAATAATTACAATTACCATAACACCTAGTGACTTCACCTTTCTTTTTAGTATTGGCTTTATGAAGTCTAAAACCTATTGTATGCCCACACTCTTTACAATATACAAACCCTTTAAGTAATATATCTTGTGTATTCTTACCTTGATTTTTATTCCTATTATATATGTCTTGGGCTAGATTAAACGTCTCCCTATCAATTATGGCTGGACACTTATCTTTGCATATTATCCAGTCTTCACGTTTAACCCTTACTCTTTTTTTAGATTTATAACTAGGCTTTTTTGACCTACCTTGTGTTAAGTCTCCAACATAAGTAGGTAAAGTCAACATATCACTTATAGTTCTATTATTCCATATACCATAAGCCGTTGACATATGACCAGATTTAAGCCCTTTATGTTCAGTGGGAATGGGTACTTTTTCATCAGTTAGAATTCTTGAAATTTCACATATACCTTTGCCACTAACAAATAAATCAAATATTCTTTTAACTACTTGTGAAGCCTCTTCATCAATAATTAACTTATATTTATTATTAGGGTCTTTTTTATAACCAAATGGAGCAGTCTTACCCAGAAAATTACCTTGACTTCTTTTATTATATACACTAGCTTTCATCTTTTTAGATGTATCTCTTACATGCTTTTCATTAAAGAAACATTGTATCGGTATCATTTCATTAGATGTATTGTACTCATCAAAAGTATCAACATTATCTAGTATAGCAACATATCTTATATTTTTTTCACAAAAATAGTCTAAATATCTTAATTGTTGCCCCTCATTTCTTCCAAACCTTGAAAGGTCTTTTGTAATAACCATATTAATACGTTTAGCCTCTATATCTTCAATAAGTTTATTAAAGCCCTCACGTTCAAAGGTTGTTCCACTCACTCCATCATCTACATACTCATCTATATATAATAGGTTATTTTCCCTTATATATTTATGTATAATGTCTCTTTGATTAGAAATACTACCACTTTCGCCTTTTTGTTCATCTTCACGAGATAATCTTAAATAAATACCTACTTTGTATGTTTCGCTACCTATCATAATTACCTCCTTTTTTAGTGGTAGCAAAACCATTTCAATACACTTATATTATACCATTTTTAGCCTTGTTTTACTAGAGTTTCATTGTAATATATGACTAGAAATTGTTCTATAATTTCTTGAAATGATTTGCCTTTTTCATCAAAATAACTTGTCACTTTCATATAACAGTCACCCACTAAAACATATGAAACAAATTAGTATTTATTTCCTTTTTTTCTGTTTTTTCTAATTTTTCTAAAATCCTTATTTGTTGGAATATAATCTAGCGAATTAATAAAATCTCTAGTTTTATTCCCATCAATAATTTGATTAATGAGTTTAGACGAAATATCTAAATACCTCTCCCCATCAATATTTACTTCTTTAACAACTCCCAATTTTTCTAATACTTCTATAGAATTATTAAAATCAGTGGTATTCATACCTAAAATAACAGCAATTCTATTTATAGAAATTCTATTAGGTATTTTACTAGAAAACCTAACATTACCATCTCTATAATTAAATGTACTTATCACTTTTATTAAATCAATGAAAGCCTTTTTATAATCTTTGTTATTCATTATTTATCACCTCATTTTCTACATTGCAACTTTGCACTTTGTCTTCTAGTTGACTATTTAAACACCAATAATTTTTTCCATTCTTTTTAACTTGATGTATTTTCTTATTTTTATTTAAAATACTTCTAGCTCCATTAAAAGTACGTTCACTAAAACTTCCTATTTTACATAAACCTTGAAGTTCATTCGCAGATATTTCTTTTTTACTGGCTACACACCCTAATATAAAATTTTTAGCATACTCAAGTTTAGTATCTGACTCTTGTTGTATCATCTTATCTGCGTCTATATCTCCTTTATTTTCTAGCCATACTAGTCCATTTTCATTTATAGTATAAGATAGACAATTTCCCTCTTTGGTTACATTACTACAAGTATGTAATAAAAGTCTTTCCTCTTTATTATGCTCATTTTTCATAACCATTAACATTGACCTAGCAAAGCCAACAAAATCTATGGAACCGACACCTTTATATATAGCCTTTTTCTCTATGCCTTTTTTTAGATGTTGTACTAATACAATAGCAACATTGTAATCTTCAGCTATTTTTTTTAAAGGTTTTAGTGTATTCCTCACTTGTACTTGAGAATTTACGTCTGTTTCACCCATAAAAGCTTGTATTGGGTCAAAAATCACTAATTGTGGTTTTTTTTCTTTAATCGTTTCCTCTAATCTAGTTAAATCATTGAAATAAAGTTTTTCTTTTTTTTCATCAATAACTATAATTTTTTCTTTATCTGCACCTTGTTTTTCAAATCTTTCAACTATAGAATACTCTAAAGGGTCATCATTATTTTGAAATATAACACAACCTTGTTCAAACTTTTCTTTACTTAACGGTTTATAGTCACCTCTAGTTATTCTTGAGATAATATCTATTAACATAAAAGTTTTTCCACATTTAGGGTCTCCTTGTACAATAGAAACCATTGCCTTTGGAATATAAGGGTACCAAAGCCATTCTACTTCTTTTTTTTCTACATTTGATAAAACAATATAATTTTTATCATTTTCCATAATTATCACTCCTTTTTTGCAATTAAATGAGACGTCTTTTTTTAATTACAGATTAATGATATAATATTTTGCATAAGAAAACATTTTTTACTTGTGAAGTTCTTGTGAACTATAAAGGAGGAGAAAAATGAAAGCCTTTTTACATATATCAAGTAACATTAACAAAAATATGATACAAGATTTTTTAATGACACAATTAGATTTATATGAATTTGGTTCGTTTGATATAGAGGAAGTAGAATTAGAAAATGACAATATAACCATACCAGCAAATAACATAATCACTATAGGTGATATAGAAATAGAAACAAAAAATAAAATTCTCTATCAAGCAGAAGAGTTAATAGAAGAAAATGCCGACTCTTATTTAGTTTTTAAAGATATATTTGAAATGGGAAACGAAATAGAAAAATTTATTAATATAGAGAATGATATACCTGTTATCTCAAAAGAAACTAATATTAGTAAATATGATTTTTATAAACAATCAATCAAAAATATGTTAAAAAGAAAAAATAATTTTAATAAATTTATTATTAGAGTTATTAACCTTTTAAAAAAATATGGAATTATTGTAACTTATAACCCTAACACTTCCTTAGAAAATATATGTAATATTTTAGAATTGCTAATTTCCTCTTACTTTATTTACGAAAGTTATCAACTATTTTATTATCTACAAAATTATATGGAAATCGATTTAAAGTTATTTAATTGTTATACAAAAAAATTAACTAGATTAGAGACTTTTAAATATATTGATAATTCTATTAATTTTCTTGAAAATTGCACTCCAAAAAGTTTTTACTATAAATCTACCTATAACAATGAAAATGAACGTTGGGATACCATTCTAGTCTTTGAAAATGCCTTGCAACTTTCTATATATCAATTACGTGTTTACTTATCAAAAGATGGCAATGATGAAAATATAGGTATTTGTAAATATTGTAAATCACCATTTGAAAGAATTGGTTACAAAAAATTAACCTGCGATAATTATGAATGTATTCGAACTAGACAAAATAACAGAAAGAAAAAATCAAATCAAAAGAAAAAGAGTTTATACACATAACTCTTTTTCTTGCAATAATTTAAAATAATTCAAAAAATTTACTAACATTAAAATCATCTAAATTAGTTGGACTAATAGCACAATTTAATACTTTTTCTCTACGTTCTTTAACTTTTAATTTATATTTAATACCTTTATCCATTTTAGGAGCATAATAACAAGCATAATCACCAGAAATATATCCTAAATGATTATTGTCTTTATCCACTACTTTAATAGCATTTTTATCATATTTATTATCCAATTCTCTAACTAGATATATTTCATCATTATCCTTTAATTTATCTACATATTGTTTTCTTTCTTTGAAAGTTATTCCAACAACGGTAACATAACAAGTTAAAGGAATTGCAGATTTTTCCCAATTAGGAACTATATTACCATACTTTTTATCTAGTAAATAATATATGTCACTATCTATAATAACAAGTTTTTCATTAGGGTATAATTCATTAAATCTTCTTATATTTTGTAAACTTCTATAATCTAAATTGCCTTTAACTTCTATCAAAGTACCATCATTTAAAACAAAATCTGGTACATAAGAAAATGAAACATATCTATAATCACATTCTCTTTTACCCAAATTAAAACTATCACTTTCATATTTATATTCAATTTTTAAATAATTAAATAAACGTATTATATTTGCTTCCCACGAAGACATTACATCTTGCTCTATATCATCACGAATGCCTTTTTTAAATTTACTAGAATATTCTTTGTCATCATATTCTTTTATATTGCTAATACTATTTTTTGTATTACATAGGTTACTATCATTGATTTCTAAATTTTCATCGGACTTGTCACACCACCTAGCATACTTACATTGAGGATAATTTTCACAGCCTATAAATTGTTTCCCTCTTCTATTAGAGTTTAATAATAAATTACCACCACATTGTGGACAAAGTTCATTTATTAATTGTCCTTTATCATTTTTCTTAACTATATATTTACTTTTTTCGTCAGTATAATTATCTTTTTCATAATACTTACATTGTGGATAATTTGAACAAGCAAAAAATTTCCCATATTTGCCATTACGAACCACTAAATTACTACCACATTGTGGACAAATTTTATTTACTGTTTCAATTTTCTTAACTATATACTTACATTGTGGATAATTACTACAATTTTCAAAATTTCCATAACTTGTTTTTCTTAACACTACATCATTCCCACATTTAGGACATTTTCCAACTACATCTAACACAAAATCAGCATTATGCCTTTTTAAATTATTATATCGCATATAAACACCTCTCTTTATTATTATACCACAAATTTGAACTACTAGCGCATATAATTCTAACTGTTAGTTGTATAAAATATTATTAGGTGGTGTAAATGGATAATAAAAGCCACTTCCACGACGACTACTATTATTATGATATTGCTAGAAAAAATATTAAAAAATATAGAAAATCGGCTAATCTTACACAACAAGAACTAGCCGACAAAATAGAGGTGTCAATGCACTACATATCACAAATAGAAAGTGCAAAACCTAATAAATATTTTACTTTAGTAGTCATAGGAAGAATTGCTGACGCATTAAATATTGATATAAGACAACTATTTGATGATGTCGACACTACAAAATAGTATAATTGCCGTTATGCTATTTTTCTTTTATCTAAATAATCATAAATACTATATAGTACTATCAAATATATAAATGAGCCACCAAACATAATACAAAACCATACTGGCTTATCAAATGACATAACTGTCATTGCTGGTATTATCTCAAATGGGTCTTTTGGGACAACAAAAGATAATACACTAATAAATACTACTCCAACTATTGCTAATAGTCTAAATATAATTAGTTTCACTTTTCACCTCCTACCTAATTTTAACATAAAATTGCCATAACTACATATATTAAATGCAGTACATTCATAAAATGTTCTTGGATAATTATATTAGGTGATGAATATGGAAATAAAAAAAGATGACAATAAATATATTTATGTTATTGTTGGGAAAAATATTAGAAGACTACGAAAAAAGCATAATTTAACACAAGTACAATTAGCCGACTTAATAGGCTATAACGAGGGTACTATTGCCAATATTGAAAATAGTAGTTATCAAACTTTTAGTTTAGAATTTTTATATATTATATCTAAACAATTAAATGAGCCTATGAGCGAGTTCTTTATTGAAGAGTAGTCTTACTCTTTTTTTATACCTCCATATATTTATAAGAGGAAAGCCAACTATTAATTGCTATATAGGTAATTACAATATAAAAATGAATAATAGTTGTAAAATACCCCCTAACTTAATATAACACTAAAAAATAAATATTTTTTAATAATAACTAAAATTATAATTTTAATATTTTAAAACTATAACACTTTACAAAGTGCAAAGTTGCAAACAACAAAAAAAGTCTCTACATTATATATTTGTAGAAACCCTTGTATTAAAATGTTTTGCTCAACTCTTTCAAAAAAAGTTATACCTTTGTGTGTCTAGACATAGACACCTTCTGAATTTCTCAAAATAACTTGTTCATGATTATTAACAGTATTTACAAGTTCTATCTTATAATTATCATCAGCCTCATAAGAAACAGAAATATCATATGTATATACATCTTCATTATTAACTAATTCCATCTTACCATTTAAATAATACGATTTAGCTTTTTCAACAGCAGAAGTATATGACTTAAGTACATCTCCCTCACTTTTCTTACCACATCCAGTCAAAAATATTAAACATAAAAATATACCCAAAAAGATTTTTTTCATTATTTCACCTCTTATTTAATCTTTTCTATTGAAGTATATGGAATTATTTTACTATTATGATGAATAATTTTATCTTTTTTGTCCAAAATATAATTATATAAGGAGGAATATATGAATGCACTATTTAAAACAACATTAGTCTTAAGTATAATTGGATGTATCAACTGGGGTTTAGTAGGATTATTCAATTTCAATTTAGTAGAATATCTTCTAGGAGATGGATCACTACTAACTAAAATAGTCTATGTATTAGTCATGGCTTCAGGCCTAATAAATATAGGCATACTTACTAAAGACTTAGACGAAAAATAGGATAACAAATATCCTATTTTTTTATTGAAGCCCTAATTTTTTTAATTCCTCTATAAGTTTTAAACATAAATTTATAAAAAGAGTTAAATAATTTATCAACAACTAAATCAAACTCCCCTATATATTCAACAACATTACCACCAAAGCCTCTTTTAAATTCATATACACCATAATTATCACTATCAGGATTAAAGTCACCAGATATACCACCAAAGTCATATAGAGGTAATTTCTTTTCCATTGCTCTTTTTATCATCTCAAATTGCATCCTATATTGAGCCATAAAATGCATATATTTAGAATATGTACCACCATAAGCATAAT
>UMBS01005397.1_pt1 | contig 13959 bp, 10 predicted proteins | sample 1964031 | NCBI WGS metagenome assembly UMBS01 (sample SAMEA4835948, study PRJEB28245) | human gut metagenome | biome: gut microbiome; material: fecal sample | place: Denmark | collected 2008 | reverse complement strand
GGCGTGGCCCTCCCGCAGGAACTTCTGCTCCATGAGCAGCTTCTGCTGGCTTGCCACCCGCTCCATAGCAGCTTCGGCCTGCGGGCCGCTGAACTTTGTCTCATACAGCCACTCACTGCCCAGCTCCACAGCCTTTTCGAGGCTGCGTTCCAGCATACTCATCCCCACGATGAGCTTTGCGTGGCAGGGCCTGCCTTCCTGCCGTCCCGTCCAGCAGTCCATCCACGCACCACTGCTTCCCAGCCAGGTGTTCCGCAGAGTGTTCAGTTCCTGGGCCGTGTGCTTTTCGGTGTCCAGCTCATCAATGACATCCGTGAGCAGATGCAGGCAGGACATATCTTCCGGTGCCATGCCGCCCAGATCATAGTAAAGGTACAGGTAGGTATTGCCTGCCGAGGGGTGGTGCAGCAGTTCTGCACCCGCCAGCAGCTCCTTGCTGCCCGGTGTCTGCTTTTTGCCCTCGCCGAGGTCGGCGGCTGTCAGCGGATGGTCCAGCACCAGCTTGCCGTCGGTGCGGGCGGCGCGCCCCTCTTCCTCTTTCTTGGGCAGGGTCGGCACCTGGATGATCTCCACCGGCGCAGGCGCGAACAGCTCCCGCAGCAGCTCATTGAACCAGCCCTGTTCCAGCTTCTCCCGCAGGGAAGCGAACAGAGCGTTCGTGTGAAGCAGCAGGGCCGGGTCGCCGGTGTGGAGCCAGCCTGTAGATGCATTGATGGCGTCCAGCACACCGTCCGGGATACTGCCCGGCCGCTCAAGGGAAGCGAATTCGGTGGAGTTGAGGCTTGCCATCAGCAGCTCCTCGGGGATGCCCTTCTCGAGGATGCCGTCCACGGCCTTGCGCACGGCGGCGGCAAATTTGCCCGCCGACTCTTCCGTCGCGCCCCGGAGCACAAGCTCCAAGGTCGGCTGCAGCGTGCTGTCATCGAAGCCCACGTCGATGTCCGCGCCCAGTTTTTCTTCCAGCAGGGCGGCTTTCAGAGGCGCCTGGTTCGTCCCCAGCAGGGCGTCCAGCAAGATCTCCACGCCCAGCTGGCGCTCCCGGTCGCTGAACGCACCGGTGTACCACGCCAGCGCACACTGAGCCTCGTCCGGCTCCGGCTTCTCGGTATAGTACGGGATATTCCGCTTCGCACCGACCTGCTCGTCCTGCACTGTCAGGCGGGGGCGGCTGGCGCTCTTGGGCATACGGCTCAGATACTGCTCGTCGAGGAAGGCCAGCTTCTCAGCCATGTCCATCTTGCCGTAGAGGGTGATGCAGCAGTTGTCGGCACTGTAGTGGCGGCGGTAGACCCGCACATACTTCTCATAGGTCAGCGCCGGAATGGACGCCGGGTCGCCGCCGGAGACGAAGCCGTAAGCCGTATCCGGGAACATTGCCCGGCTCAGAGCGTTCTGCAGCTGTGCGTCCGGCGTCGCCAGCGCCCCCTGCATCTCGTTGTAGACGACGCCGCTCACCGTGCCGTCTTCGTCCCGGTGCCAGCCCTCCTGCTCGAATACGCCCTTGTCCACCATGGCCAGCGGGCAGAACACCGCGTTGAGATAGACGTCCATCAGGTTCTTGAAATCCGTCTCGTTGGGGGTAGCGAAGGGATACACCGTCTTGTCCGGGAAGGTCATGGCATTCAGGAAGGAGGCCATGCTGCTCTTGAGCAGCTGCAAAAACGGCGACTTCACCGGGTATTTCTCGCTGCCTGCCAGCACCGAGTGCTCGAGGATGTGGAACACGCCGGTGTCGTCGGAGGGAAAGGTGCCGAAGCCGATGCCGAAGGCCTTGTTGTCGTCGTCGTTTTCCACCAGCAGGACAGCCGCCCCGCTGACGTCATGGGTCAGCACGGTCAGCGTTCCGTGCTGTTCGGGGCAGTCCTCGCGCTTGACGAGGGTGTAGCCGGGATATTGTTTCATGGTCTTGCTCCTTTATATTTTTTGATTTGAGCTTATTTTACTATGTATTTTTGTAAGACGCAACTAACGGCGGGGTTCATTCTCTTTTGTCGCCTAAAGAGAATCAGAAAAGCGCCAGCGACCCCTTTCAGAGCCCAAAGAAGAAGTCGAAGCACAAAAATGCCAGCCGCTTCGCTAAATGCATTTTTGTGCTTCTCCAATTTGCTGCTGCGCAGCAGATGTTACGTTATCTCATTCCGGAACGACTTCTTTTTTGCACGACACTCTGAACAGCACGAATCCCACGATGAACAGCACGATGAGGGAGCCGACACCCACATTGGCGCTGCCGGTGAGCTGGCTTCCCACACTGACAATCATGGTGCCAAGGAAGGACGCGCCCTTGCCGCAGATGTCGAAGAGGCCAAAGTATTCGCCCGACTTTTCCGGCGGGATGATCTTTGCAAAGTGGGAGCGGCTGAGCGCCTGCACGCCGCCCTGGAACATGCCCACGATGACGGCCAGCACCCAGAACTGCCACTGCTGGGTCAGGAAAAACGCAAACACCGCGATGCCCGCGTAGGCCGCGATACACACCGGGATGAGCTTTGCCGAGGGGTACTTGTTCGACAACCGCCCAAAGATGAGGGCCGACGGGAACGCCACGATCTGGGTCACAAGAAGTGCCAGCAAAAGGCCGGTGGTGTCCAGACCCAGCGCCGTGCCGTAGGCCGTCGCCATGTCGATAATGGTGTACACGCCGTCGATGTAGCAGAAGAACGCCAGCAAAAACCAGAACACCTGCTTATCCTCCGGCAGATGCCGCAGGGTATGGCCGATGCGGGCAAAACTCTGCCGGACAGCGTGCTTTTCCACCTCCACATAGTGGAGCTGTTTATAACTTTTCAGCAGCGGCAGGGTCGTGAGCAGCCACCACGCCGCCGTCAGCAGGAGTGCCAGGTTCAGCGCCGTCATCTGGCTGATGCCGATGCTCCCCGCCCCCAGCACAAGACCGAGGCAGACCACGAAGGGTACGCAGCTGCCGATGTAGCCCCACGCATAGCCCCGGCTGGACACCTCATCCATCCGCTCGGGAGTGGTCACGTCGCTGAGCATCGAATCGTAGAACACCAGGCTGCCCGAAAAGCCCACCTTCGCGATGACGAAGATGACCAGAAACGGCAGCCATGCTGACGCCGCGCCCATGGCGCAGCAGCCCACGATGCCCACGAAAACGCAGAGTATGAAGATAGGCTTCTTGAAGCCCTTCGTATCAGCCACTGTCCCCAAAATCGGGCTCAAAACAGCCGTGATGATGGTCACAGCCGAGCTGGCATAGCCCCAGTAAGCCAGATACTCCACCGAGCTCAGGCCCCCGGCTTCCGCCAGCGCATTGAAGAAAATGGGGATAAGGGTGGCCACCATCAGCACAAAGGCCGAGTTGCCCACGTCGTACAGGATCCAGTTCCGCTCCAAGCTCGTCAGGCGGAATTTGCCGCTCTTTTCCATCCGGTGCTCCTCTCAGTTCTCCCCAAACGTATGCTGATACTCCGCTCCAAGCGGCTTGTTCTCTGCATACTCTTCGATGAGCCTTACCGCCAGCGGCACAGCCGTTTTATACAGCTCTTCGAGCTTCTGGCTGCTCTGGACGCATTTGGGGTTCGGCTGCGGGTTTGCCACAAGGCCGTGCATGAACTCATACTTGCCCGCGACGCGCATCCCGGTCAGCACCACCCAGCGCTTGACGGGGTTCGCCGCCTGCAAAAGATGATGCACCGTTATCATCCCCTTCATCGCCGCCAGCGTCTCGTCCACCGTGACGCCTTCGTAGAAGGGCGCGATGACCTCGGCCCGCTCCCGGCTGGGTTTGATGTGGCTGGCCGTGAAGAACTTTATGGGGTCGAGGCCGTCTTCCCGCATCAGAGCATTGTCAAACTCCGTCTCGATCTCGCAGTGGCCCACACCGCTCTCCCGGACATAGGCCTCCACATAAGGGTGACAGGTGCTGTCCAGCGCGAAGTGGCAGACAAAGCCCAGCGCATAAGCCAGTGCGGCGCTTTTATCCGTTGCATTTTCCACCACGGTGCGGGCGCGGGTGAAAAACACCTCGCCCTTCTGCTCGTGCATGGCATTGCCCAGACGGTTCACCGGGTTCGACTGCAGGGCCTTGTAATAAAACATCAGGTCCGGCCCGTGGAGACCTATGTCGTAAAGCTCCCGGTGCTGTTCCAGCGTCGCGCGCAGACCGTCCGGCAGCAGGGCCAGAACATCCGCACCAAAGCGGCGGTGTGCGTAGGTAGAAGGCATGATACCGCCCCTTTTCGTTTATTTTTCGTAGCCCTGCGGCAGCTCGTTCTTCAGGCCGCGCTCCATCAGGGACTTGACAGCCTCTGCCGCACTCATGCCCTTGTTGACGATGGCGTTGACGGTCTGGACGATGGGCATTTCCACCTGATACCGCTCGGCCAGTTCCAGCGCAGCGGGCAGGGCGTTCATGCCTTCGACCACCATGCCGACTTCCTTGACGGCATTTTCCGGGGTCTCGCCCTTGCCGATGAGGATACCGGCGCGGTTGTTGCGGCTGTGCATACTGGTGGCGGTCACGATGAGGTCGCCGATACCGGCCAGACCTGCGAAAGTGTGGACATTGCAGCCCATCGCCACGCCCAGACGGGCGATCTCGGCGATGCCGCGGGTGATGAGGGCAGCGCGGGCATTATCGCCGTAGCCGAGGCCGGTGGAGATGCCGACGCCCAGCGCGATGACGTTCTTCATGGCGCCGCTCAGCTCTACACCCTTGATGTCCTCGTTGGTGTAGACGCGCATGACATTGTTGGTGAAGACCTCCTGCACATAGGCAGCGGCCTCCATATCCTTGCTGGCCGACACGATGGTGGTGGGCAGGTCGATGGCCACTTCCTCGGCGTGGGTGGGGCCGGACAGGGCCACAAGACGCACGCCCTTCGGGCCGCCTTCCTTGCCCAGCTCATCGGCCAGGATCTCGGTCATGGTGTACAGGGTGTCGGGCTCGATGCCCTTTGCCACGTCCACGATGATCTGGCCGTCGGCCACATAGGGCCGGGCCTTTGCCGCCGTGGAGCGAACGAACACCGACGGCACTGCGAACAGCAGGATGTCCTTGTCTTTGCAGACTTCCTCGATGCTCTTGGTGAACCGCAGCTCGTCGGGGATCTTCATCTGCGGCAGATTGGGGTGCTTGCGGGTGGTGGAAAGGCTGTCGATTTCCTTCTCGATGGCCGACCACACCAGCACATCATTCCCGCTCACAGTCAGCATCCGTGCAAGGGCCATGCCCCAGGTGCCAGCGCCCAGAATACCAATACGTTTCATCACGTTTGTCCTCCGTATCCGCCGCGCTCCCGTCTGGCGGGGCGTGCGGCCTGTTTGTACCTTTACAGGTCTATACAGTTCTATTGTACCCGAAAGCTTCTGCCTCGTCAACTACTCTGCCGTTCTGCACAAAGTTAGCACCTGTTTTTCATCCATTTCGTCTATACCATGCAATTTTTCGAAACCATTTGCGTTCATTTCCAAATCATGTTATAGTATTCTGGTAGGTTTTGTAGGATTTTCATTTTTTCCTCTTGACTTTGACCCTGCTTTAAGGTATATAATATGTCTACCCACTTGTCCTGTCTGTTTATTCAAATTTTGAAAAAGGAGTATCCATGCTGGAAACACTCTTATCCAACCGCACCGTCAGCGTGCTCTGGGAGGCTCTTCCCCGCATCCTCTCGGCGGGCCTCACCATGACCATTCCCCTCACCCTCGTCTCGTTCACCTTGGCGATGGTGCTGGCGGTGGCCGTGGCGCTGGTGCAGTACGCCCGGGTGCCGGTGCTGAGCCAGCTGGCCCGGTTCTACATCTGGGTCATCCGCGGCACGCCGCTGCTGGTGCAGCTTTTCATCATCTTTTACGGCCTGCCCAGCGTGGGCATCATGCTGGACGCTTTCCCGGCGGCAGTCATCGCCTTCGCCTTCAACGAGGGTGCATACTGCGCTGAGACCATGCGCGGCGCACTCGAGAGCGTGCCGCAGGGCCAGCTGGAAGCCGGCTACTGCGTCGGCATGAGCTGGTGGCAGATCATGCGCCGTATCGTGCTGCCGCAGGCCCTGCGCACCGCCGTGCCTGCCCTCTCCAACTCCCTCATCGGCATGATAAAGGACACCTCTCTGGCCTCCAACATCACGGTAGCGGAGCTGTTCATGGCTGGCCAGCGCGTCGCCGCCCGCACCTACATCTTCCTGCCCATCTACTGTGAGGTGGCCGTGGTGTATCTGCTGTTCTGTACCGTCATCACCAAGCTGCAAGGGCTGCTGGAGCGCCAGCTCAACGCCCACGGCTTCCAGTAAGAAAGGAGTGTGGCTGTTATGGCAATGTTAGAGATACGCGGCGTCCACAAATCCTTCCATACTTACGCAAAGCCCGGCGTCCATCCCGGCATCTTTGGCCGCGCCCCCAAGCCGACCAGCAGTCTGGACGTACTGCGCGGCGTCGATTTGACGGTGGAAAAGGGCGACGTCGTGGCCATCCTCGGCCCTTCCGGCTCAGGCAAGACCACCCTGCTGCGTTGTCTCAACTTCCTTGAGACGGCGGACGCAGGCCAGCTCACCTTCGACGGTGAGACCTTCGACCTCGCCCACGCCGATCGCGCCAGCATCGCGCGGCTGCGCCGCAAGACGGCTTTCGTCTTCCAGAACTACAACCTCTTCCGCAACAAGACGGCCCTGCAGAACGTCACCGAGGGCCTCATCGTCGCCCGGAAGATGCCCAAAGCGGAGGCTGATGCCGTCGGCATGAAGATGCTGGAAAAAGTCGGCCTCGCCGACCGGGCCGACTACTACCCCCGTCAGCTGTCGGGCGGTCAGCAGCAGCGCGTGGCCATCGCCCGCGCTCTTGCCTCCGGCCCGGAGATCATCTATTTCGACGAACCCACCAGCGCCCTCGACCCGGAATTGACCGGCGAAGTGCTGGCCGTCATGCGGCAGCTGGCACAGGAGGGCATGACCATGCTGGTCGTCACCCATGAGATGGGCTTTGCCCGCAACGTCTCGTCCCGCACCGTCTTCATGGAAAACGGTGTCGTGGTCGAGGAAGCCCCCTCGCAGGAGTTCTTTGCCCATCCCAAAGAGGCAAGGACCCGTGAGTTCCTTCAGAAAATTTCCCATACTGAATAAGAAAGGATCATCACCTATGAAACGCAGAACCTTTATTTCTCTCATGAGCGTCATGGCCGCTGCCGGTGTTCTCTCGCTGGCTGGCTGCTCTTCCAACACTTCTGCCTCCACTGCTTCCAGTACCGCTGCTTCTGCTTCCGCTGCTGCCGTCAACAAGCTGGAGACCATCCAGTCCAACGGCAAGCTGGTCATCGCGCTGGAAGGCGCATGGCAGCCCTGGAGCTTCCACGATGAGAGCGACACCCTCGTGGGCTACGACGTCGAAGTCTCCCGTGCCATTGCCGAGAAGCTGGGCGTCGAGCCCGAGTACGTCGAGAGCGACTGGGACAGCCTGTTTGCCGGTCTGGATGCTGGCCGCTACGACCTCGTCTGCAACGGCGTCGAAGTCACCGAAGAGCGCGCCAAGACCTACGACTTCACCACTCCCTACGGCTACATCCACACCGCCCTCGCCGTCCGCAAGGATAACGACGACATCAAGAGCTTCGAGGACCTCGCCGGCAAGACCACGGCCAACAGCCTCGCTTCCACCTACATGGAGCTGGCCGAGAGCTACGGCGCGACCGTGCAGGGCATCGACACGCTGGAAGAGACCATCCAGCTGCTGACCGCTGGCCGCATCGACGCCACCCTGAACGCCAACGTCTCCTTCTACGACTACCTGAACGTCCATCCGGACGCCGACTTCAAGCTGGTCGCCCAGACCGAAGATGCTTCTCACGTTGCAATCCCTATCGTCAAGAGCGAAGACTCTTCCTTCCTCGACGCCCTCAACAGCGCCATCGACGAGCTGCGCGCTGACGGCACCCTCAAGGAGCTGGGCGAGAAGTATTTCGGTCAGGATATTTCTTCCGAGAATTAACTTTTTGTTTGGCTGCTATCTGAGCATCAGAAGTACATCATGGTCTATCCCGTAGGCGAAACCGCAAAGCTTCTGGGAGTCGTCAAAAATATCCGGGAAGAAGATCTTCCCGAGCGCTTCCGTGCCGAACTGCGCGGTGTCCCGGAAAGCAAATAAGAATATTGACGAAGGGGGCAGGTGCCATGCAGCACCTGCCCCCTTTTTGTTATAAATATCTTCCGGTAATACTCTCCGGGTTTTCCTGGATCTCCTCCGGCGTGCCTGTTGCCACGACGCGGCCGCCGCTCTCGCCGCCGCCCGGCCCCATGTCGATGACATAGTCCGCGTTGCGGATGACGTCGAGGTCGTGCTCAATGACAACGACCGTTGCGCCGTTGTCCAGCAGGGCTTGGAACACCCGCAGCAGCACCTGCACGTCCAGCGGGTGGAGGCCGATGCTGGGCTCATCGAAAACGAATACCGAGTCGGTCTGGGTGCGGCCGATCTCGCTGGCCAGCTTGAGGCGCTGGGCCTCGCCGCCGGAGAGGCTGGGCGTTTCCTCGCCCAGTGTCAGGTAGCCCAGACCCAGCTGCTGCAATGTCTGCAGGCGCTGGCTCACTGTCTTCATCCCGCCGCAGAACTCAAGGGCGGAGTTGACGTCCATATCCATCAGCTGCGGCAAAGAGGCTGTCTGCTCCGCCTCGTTGGTCAGCTTCACGCCGTAAGCCGCCCGCGCGTAGCGGGAACCCCGGCAGTCGGGGCAGACGATGTTCACATCCGGCAGGAACTGCACGTCCAGGCTCACCTCACCGGTGCCGTCGCAGCCGGGGCAGCGCAGACTGCCAGTATTGTAGGAAAAATCGCTGGCCTTGAAGCCCTTTTGCCTGGCGTCCGGAGATTTGGCATAGAGTTTCCGCAGCTCGTCGTGGACGCCCGCGTAGGTCGCCACGGTAGAGCGCACATTGATGCCGATGGGCGTCGCGTCGATGAGCTTGACGTGCGCGATGCCCTCGGCGCGAATCTCCCGGATATGTGCCGGGAGGGCGCTGCCGTTTACCTTTGCTTCCAGCGCCGGTACGAGGCTTTCCAGCACCATCGTCGTTTTGCCGGAGCCGGACACGCCCGTTACCACGGTGAGCCGCCCCTTGGGAATGTCCAGCTCCAAAGGCTTGACCGTGTGGATGCTGCCGGTGGAGAGATGGATAGCCCCCTCTGCGAACATCTCTCCTTCCCTGGCACACCGGCGCAGCTTTGTCTCAGCTTTTCCGGAGAGGAACGGCCCGATCTGGGACTCCGGCTTTGCCTCCAAATCAGCTATCGACCCTTCGGCAATGACATGTCCACCCTTAGCTCCCGCTTCCGGCCCCATCTCGATCACCCAGTCGGCCTCTTTCAGGATTTGGGTGTCGTGGTCCACCAGAATGACCGAGTTGCCGTCGGCCACGAGGTCGTGCATCACGCCGGTCAGGCCCACGATGTTCGACGGATGCAGGCCGATGGACGGCTCATCCAGCACATAGAGCACGCCGGTGGTGCGGTTGCGGACGGCCCGGGCCAGCTGCATCCGCTGGCGCTCACCGGTGGAAAGGGTCGAGGCCGAGCGGTCAAGCGTCAGATAACCCAGACCTAAGTCCATCAGCCGCTTGGCGGTACTTTCGAATGCCTCGCAGATGCTCTCCGCCATCGGGCGCATCTCTTCCGGCAGGCTACCCGGCACGCCCTTCACCCACTCCACGAGGGCTTCCAGCGTCATCTGGCAGGCTTCGTCCAGCGAAATGCCCCGCAGCTTCGGCGCACGCGCCGCCGCTGAGAGCCGTGAGCCGTGACACTCGGGGCAGACATCTTCCCGCAGGAACTTTTCCACCCGCTTCATGCCCTTGTCATCCTTGACCTTTGCAAGAGCATTTTCTACGGTGTAGACGGCATTGTAATAGGTAAAGTCCAGCTCGCCGGCCTGGTTCGAGTTCCTGGCGTGGTAGAAGATATGCTTTTTCTCTGCCGGGCCGTGGTAGACGATGTCCTTTTCCTGTTCGGTCAGGTCGCGGAACGGCACATCCGTCCTCACGCCCATCTCCCGGCAGACGTCTGTCATCAGCGACCACATCAGGCTGTTCCACGGGGCCACTGCGCCGCCGTCGATGGTCAGCGAGTCGTCCGGCACCAGCGACGCGATGTCCACCGTCCGGACGCTGCCTGTGCCGCCGCACTTCTGGCAGGCACCTTGAGAGTTGAAAGCCAGCTCCTCCGCCGACGGCGCATAGAAATGCGCACCGCACTCCGGGCAGACCAGCTCCTTGCCCCCCGCAACAGCCAGCGTCGGCGGGATGTAATGCCCGTTCGGGCAGCGGTGGCTTGCGAGGCGGGAGTACATGAGCCGCAGGCTGTTCAGCAATTCCGTGCCGGTGCCGAAGGTGCTGCGGATGCCCGGCACGCCCGGCCGCTGGTGCAGCGCCAGCGCCGCCGGAACATACAGCACCTCTTCCACCGAGGCTTTCGAAGCCTGGGTCATCCGGCGGCGGGTGTAGGTGGACAGCGCCTCCAGATACCGGCGGGAGCCTTCGGCATACAGCACCCCCAGCGCCAGCGAGGATTTACCCGACCCCGACACGCCCGCAATGCCCACGATCTTGTTCAGCGGGATGTCCACGTCGATGTTTTTCAGGTTGTGTACCTTTGCCCCGCGCACGAGCATTTTGTCTATCATTTTGGTTTCCCTTCCCTTTGGCTTTTTTGCGCCAGATGAATTCCATGTTCTCTGTTTTAGTATAGCGTATCCTGGTGTGCATTTCCACAATGGTCACCAATAAAATGCTATTTGCACCGGCAGACACAGAAGAGTATACTATAATCAGTAAGTATCTCAAGTTCCTGTACACATGTATCTGACGAGATAAAAGGAGAACGAACATGGCAGTATTTCCAAAAGAATTTGTATGGGGCGCTGCGACTGCAGCCTATCAAATCGAGGGCGGTGCCGTCGAGGATGGAAAAGGCCGGAGCATCTGGGATGTTTTCTCCCACACACCGGGCCGCACCTATCGGGGCGAGACCGGTGATACCGCCTGCGACAGCTATCACCGCTGGCGGGAAGACATCGAACTGCTGAAGTCGATGCACCTGAAAGCCTATCGCTTCTCTGTGGCGTGGACGCGCATCGCCCCCACCGGCGGCACGGACTGGAACGAAAAAGGCTTTGCCTATTACGATGGTCTTGTGAATACTTTGCTGGAAGCGGGCATCGAGCCGTATATTACGCTGTATCACTGGGATTTGCCGCAGGCGCTGGAAGAAAAGGGCGGCTGGCAGAATGAGGACACCGCCCGGGCGTTTGCAGTCTACACGGCAAAAATGGCAGAACATTTCAAAGGCAGGGTCCACCGGTGGTTCACCTTCAATGAGCCTGCCTGTATCGTGAAAATGGGCTATGGGACAGGTGAGCATGCGCCGGGGCTGAAACTCCCGCTGGAAGGGCAGTTCACCTGCTGGCAGAATATCATCTATGCGCACTGCCTTGCCGCGCAGGAGCTCCGCCATACGGACGCCGAAAACAGAGTGGGCTTCGTCTCCACAGGCCGCATCTGCTACCCCGCATCTGAGGCAAAAGCAGATGTGGACGCCGCCCGGGCTCTGACCTTTGCCTGCCCGGACGAGGACTGGGCCTTCACCCACACGATGTCGCTCGACCCTCTGTGCCTTGGCCGCTGGCCCGGACCGGACCTCTGTGGGCCGCAGCTTTCCGCCTGCATCGGTGCTGTGCCGCAATACATCAACGACGCCCTGTCTCTGGGCAGACCGGATATGCTCGGGCTGAACATCTACAATGCCGCACCTGTACAGATGGGAACGAATGGCCCCTGTTATGTGGAGCGCCCTGCGGGATACGCTCACACAGCCATGAACTGGCCGGTAGAGCCGGAAAGCCTGAACTGGGGTCCCCGTTACATCCAGGAGCGGTATGGACTGCCCATGTTCATCGCGGAAAACGGCTTATCCTGCACCGACAAAATCTATCGGGACGGCAAGGTGCATGACGTGGAGCGAATCGATTTTCTGGCGCGCTATCTGGAAAAACTCTCCGAGGGCATTCAGGCCGGTGCCGACGTGCGAGGGTACTTCCATTGGAGCCTGTTGGACAACTACGAGTGGCACAGCGGATACAGAGAGCGTTTTGGTCTGGTGTACGTCGATTACGCTTCCGGGCGGCGCATCCCGAAAGACAGTGCCTTCTGGTATGGCGAAGTTGCGGCGACCAACGGCGGATCCATCTGACCTGTAAAATAAAAGGGCGGCAGTTTCTCCAATACAGAACGAATATTGCAGGCCATATCCAAGATACGTCTTACCCATCCTGCAAATTCTTTTATAATAGCACTGCTGCCTGAAAGCGCTGCAACAAATTCCCATATCAAAAGGGAAGCTTTCCGGTATGGGACAACGACAAATCATTTTATTGGGATACGAAAGAGACGTCCTCCGCCTGCTTCGGCGCTGCCGGATGGCCCGGCTCCGCTTTTGTCAACATCTGCTGGAACTTCCGGGCCGCCGTGTTCAGCGGGCGGTGATGGTCGTAGACGAGGCAGATAGAGCGGGATGGAATGATCTCCTGCAGATGCAGCTCGACAAGCTCGCCGCGGGCCAGAAGCTCTTTCGTCATCGGTTCCGGCACGAAGGCAAGGCCCAGCTCACTTTTCACCAGCGTGAGCATCTGGTCGGTGGTGGCGGCCTCGGTGTCAGGCCGGAGCACGGCGTCGTGGTCGAGGAAGAACTGCCGGTAGAAGCTCCGGGTCATGCTCTCATCGCTGAGAGAGATGAGCGGATAGCAGCTCAGTTCTTTCAGCGTCAGGCGCTGGCTGGCCAGTGCAGTGAAGGTCTTTCCACCCACCAGCACTTCACAAAACGGTTTCAGTTCCACCATCTTCAGGCCCTGTTCTACTTCCGCCGGGGTGGAGATGATGGCAAAATCCACTTCTCCGTTCTTCACAGCCTGCACCGCCTGGGGCGTAGAGTGGTTCGAGATGCGCAGCCGGATGCCGGGATACTCGGTGTGGAACGTCCGCAGCTTCTCGGCCAGATAGATGTTCAGCGCCGTCTCCGTCGCGCTGATGCTGATGGAGCCATGCTCGAGGGTGGCGCTGGCGCTCAGCTCTTCCTCCGCGTCCTGTATCTGCACCGCTGCCGAGGCGATGCGGGAGTAGAGCATCTCGCCCTCCGGCGTCAGGGTGACGCCCCGGTTGGAGCGGGTAAAGAGCACACAGTTCAGCTGGCTTTCCAGCCGGTTCATCGAGTGGGTGATGTTGGGCTGGTTGTTGCCCAGCACCCGCGCCGCTTTCGTAAAGTTCTGATACTTCGCCACATAATAGAAAATTTTGTAGTATTCCCAATCGACGTACATGGGAGCCTCCCCTCTTTCATACCAGAATCACATTTTTACTTTTCCCCCACCAGCGCCACGGCAACATCATTGACATTCGTGCCAGTAGCGCCGGTCATGATAAGGCCGTCCACAGCTTTCAGTGCATGGTAGGCATCGTTGTTTTGCAGGGTGTCGAACACATTCCAGCCCTTGGCGGTCAGTGCGGAGAGGGTGTCACCATCCACATAGCCGCCGGCAGCATCCGTGGGGCCGTCGGTGCCGTCACTGCCCACCGAGAACACTGCTGCATCCAGCCCGGCCAGCGCCGGAGCCGCTGCAAGGGCAAGCTCCTGATTCCGTCCGCCGAGGCCCTTGCCGGTCAGGTGGACGACCGTCTCGCCGCCTGCGATGTAGGCCAGCTTTTTTCCCTGCCCCGCGTGGGTCCGGACGATGGAGCCAAGGAAGCTGCCCGCCTCCCGGGCTTCACAGCAGAGCTGGTCGGTCAGCAGGACGGGCTCATAGCCAAGCTCCCGGCAGGCGGCAGCGGCAGCGGTGCAAAGCTCCCGCACACTGCCAGTGATCTGGGTCGTCACATTGTCCAGCATCTTGGGCGTTTCCTGCGCCAGAAGAACTTTTGCCTGTTCCGAGAGCTTCAGGTGATACTTCTCCGCAATGGCAAGCGCCTG
>UMBS01033081.1_pt1 | contig 14222 bp, 5 predicted proteins | sample 1964031 | NCBI WGS metagenome assembly UMBS01 (sample SAMEA4835948, study PRJEB28245) | human gut metagenome | biome: gut microbiome; material: fecal sample | place: Denmark | collected 2008 | reverse complement strand
GATATTTGCAAGATAGAAATTCTACAACGAAAGATGTATCTCAAATTTTCCAGAAAGCGTTCGTTGCTGTACCTCATGCTTTCCCTGCACAGTATTCCAGTGGACAGATACCGACAACAGAGGAGCCAAACGTTTGGGCATGGGCTACTCAAAGTGGATATAAAAGAAGAAGCGACAGTAAGATTGAAACACTGTTTTCTGTAGAACAAGATTTGAAATTCTTACTTCCGGGATTGAAAGTAAAAGGTACATTCTCATTTGACAGGTTTTCTTCAGGTACTGTTTCTCGTGGAAAGACACCGGATTATTATGTACCTGCTACAGGACGTGATGATGAAGGTAATTTGATTATAGCATCAAAATCCAATGGTACTAATTTCTTGGATTACTCAAAAAGCGGTGAATATGGAAATAAGAGCGTATATATGGAAGCTACTTTGTCTTATGACCGCACATTCGCTGAGAAACATTCCGTCGCTGCAATGTTATTGTTTAATCGTCGTAATTATGATGATGGAAGCAAGTTGCCTTACCGTAATCAGGGATTGGCAGGACGTGCATCTTATACCTATTCGGGTAAGTATGTAGGTGAATTTAATTTTGGCTATAATGGTTCTGAAAATTTTGCCAAAGGCAAGCGTTATGGCTTTTTCCCTTCAGGAGCAATTGGCTGGATTGTATCAGAAGAGGCATTTATGCAACCATTGCGTAAGGTCATATCTAAATTGAAATTGCGTGCGTCCTATGGTCAGGTAGGTAATGCTAATTTAGGTGGACGTCGTTTTGCATACCTTTCTACAATTACCGATGATTATGCTACATTAGACATGTATAAATGGGGATTGGATAGCAGTTATGGTTTGACTGGTATGGCGGAAGGTGAGTTTGCCGTACAAGATTTGACGTGGGAAATTGTAAATAAGATGAATTTGGGGGTTGAGCTAGGCTTCCTGAATGGTATGATTGATTTACAATTAGATTATTTCGATGAACGTCGGAAAGATATATTTATGCCACGTGAATCTGTTCCAATGACAGCTGGATTTATGAAGCAACCTTGGAAGAATTTTGGGAAAGTAACTAATCAGGGTGTAGAGGTTACTTTAAATGTTAATAAACAGTTTGGCAAAGACTTATTTGTCAGCTTAATGGGAACATTTACCTATGCTCATAATGAAATAACAGAAAAGGATGAACCTAGTGCAGTAGTTGGTACTAACCGTGCTGAAACAGGACATCCGGTAGGACAATTAACTGGCTATATAGCAGAAGGTTTGTTTACAGCAGACGACTTTGAAGACGTAAGTACAGGTAAACTGAAAGAAGGAATTCCGACTCAAAGTTTTGTAGGTAAATTACGTCCGGGGGATATCAGATACAGGGATGTCAATGGTGATGGTAAAGTGGACGTATTTGATAAATCTCCAATCGGAGGAACAAAAGATCCGGAGATAGTATATGGCTTTGGAGTGAATATGAAATATAAGAATTTAGATTTTGGAGCTCTCTTTCAAGGAATAGGCCGTAGTTGGAATATATTAGGATCAAGCATTATTCCGGGTGCCAATAGAGGAGTGACAGGCAATATGTTTACTAATGCAAATGATCGTTGGACTGTAGACAACCCAAGTCAGAACGTATTTTATCCGCGTTTGGATGACGGTATAAATAGTAATAATAATCAACCATCTACATGGTGGCTGCGGAATATGAGTTTTTTACGTTTAAAAAACATTGAACTTGGTTATTCCTTACCAAAGAATTTGTGGAGAAATACTACAGTTATATCAGGCATTCGTCTTTTCGTAAGAGGAACAAATCTTTTGACATTCTCAAAATTTGATTTGTGGGATCCGGAAGTCGAAAATACTACAGGGGCTGCGTACCCAATTATGAAATCGTTATCTGCAGGTTTTGAAATTAAATTCTAATAATAGCGCATATGAAAAATAGCATATTAAAATTTATAGTACTAAGTATTATTACGACATTTACTTTTTCTTCTTGTTCTGATTATCTGGATAAGCAACCGGATGACCAGTTGGACTTAGAATCAGTATTTGAGAATAAAAAGAATATGGAACGTTGGCTGGCATATATTTATCGTGGTCTGCCTGAATATTATACTTATGATGGTCCCGATGCCATAGCTGATGAACTGATTCCTTCAGTTGGTTGGGAAGCGCAAGGATTTAAAGCCATTCAATATCAAAAAGGTAACTGGACAGCAGACAATCCCGGGGTAATTGCTTATTGGAATACTTATCCCAAATATATTCGTTCTGCTTATTTGTTTATAAAACATGCTCACCCATTGGAGGCTGTACCGGCTGAAGAAGTAGACTTTATGAAAGCTGAATGCCGTTTCTTTATAGCTTATTATAATTCTATGATGGCTATAGCTTATGGTTCAGTTCCTATTATTCGCGAGGCTAGTGAAAGTACTTCGGCTGATGATCTGATGTTGAAACAAGAGCCGTTTTATAATGTGATTGATTGGGCAGACCAAGAAATGCTGGAAGCTTCAAAACAATTGCCTGCCACTCAAACTGAAGATAAGAAATATGGCCGTGTGACTTCTGTTGGATGTTTGGCAATGCGTGCGCGTATGTTATTATTTGCTGCTAGTGACTTGGTGAATGGCAATCCTGCATTGGCGAATATAAAAAACATTGACGGAACTCCTATCTTTAATTCTGCACATGATCCGGAACGATGGAAAAGAGCAGTAGATGCTTGTAAACTGGTTATCGATGAGGCGGAAGCCGCTGGCTATCATTTGCATTATGAATATTTGGATAACGGTGATATTGATCCTTTTCTTTCTTATCAGAATGCAGTGATGAAGAGATGGAACGAAGCTAACAGAGAATTACTGTTTGTTCGCACAATGGATTCCGGTGGATGGTATGATAAAAACTGTATTCCACGTGGTTTGGGTATTAATGGAGTGGGAGCGATCGGAATAACCCAATCTTTGGTTGATGCTTTTTTCATGAGAAACGGTCAAAGACCTATTATAGGCTATAATTCGGATGGTTCTCCTAAAGTTAACCCTGATGCTAATTATTCAGAGACAGGCTTTAGTACGCAAAAAGAGACTTATTCTACAAAGTGGCAGTATGGGTCTTCAGAAGGAGATCGTAATAAAGATGAAAATGTAGTTGTAGATGCCAATACCTATAAAATGTATTGTGACCGCGAACCTCGTTTTTATATTTCAGTACTGCATAACGAACAATGGCATATTGGTGGTAAGAGAAATACAGATTTCTATATGGATGGTAAAGACGGTGGTCCTTCTCATGACGCTCCGTGGAGCGGCTATCTGGTACGTAAGAGAGTAGACCCATCTGCAAATCCCAAAGAAGGCAGTGGAGATTATAAAAATCGTCATGGTGCACTATGTCGTTTGGCAGAGATCTATTTAAGTTATGCTGAGGCGTTGAATGAATATAGCATTGAGAAGGGGACTTATACTGCTAATCAAAATGAGATTTTGAAATATGTCAATTTGATTCGTGAGCGTGCGGGTATTCCCGAATATAGTGTTTCAGCTGAAGAAGGCAAGATAACAGCCCCATCAGATCCTGTAGAAATGCGCGAGTTAATTCGTCAAGAAAGGCGTGTGGAATTGAATTGTGAATCTGGACTTCGTTTTAATGATCTGCGTCGCTGGAAATTAGCCGAGAAAGTATTGGATGGTGATTTTTATGGCATGAATGCTTATATTAAAGTATCCGATGCGGACTATAGAAATAAATATTATACTCGTACAGTATATCAGACACGTAAATTTATAAGCTATTGGTGGCCTATTCCACAGGACGATATTGATAAGAATTGGAATTTGGTACAAACTCCTGACTGGACCGTCGGGAATCAATAAATAGTTATAATATTAATATATTGAATATAGATATGAAAAACGGATATATATTTAAGAAGAACCTTTTACGGTTCTTCTTCCTGACACTCGCTTCGTGTTTCATAGTAGCATGCAATGATGATGACGATGCTACTAATTCGCTCGACAATCGTACAAGTTTAGTTCTTACTCCTTCTGATTATGAAATAGAACTCAAGGAAGATACCCCGGATGAGGTTGCATTGACGTTAAACTGGACGGAAGCTGACCCAATAGGCTCTGACTATTATATTTCCTATCTTTATAAAATGGATCTGGAAAATAACAGTTTTGGAACAAACACAATGATAAGGGAGTATATTGATGATGATTTTTCTAAAAGTTATACTCATAAAGAATTGCAGAGTTTATTGGTGTCAAAGTGGAAGCAGCAGCCTGGTGATTTAGTAAAGTTACAAGCCCGTATTATCGGTTCTGTAGAAGGGCCTAAGTTTGTAAAACCGGAAGTTTCTACAGTTACTATAAAAGTAAAGATGTATTCTGAAAAGACTTTTGTAGCAGACCATCTTTATATGTCAGGCACAGCTGTTGATGGTGAAGATCTTGAAATCTTGCCAATGGAAAGTCAGCCGAAGCGTTATGTTTCCATTTGTGACTTGAAGGCAGGTAATCTTCACTTCCCGATTGTTTGGAAAGATGAAAATAAGATTAATGCCATCTCACCAGTTGCTGCAGAACAACAGATAACTGATGGAGCAATGGAAGCTAAAATTAAGGGGATAGATAATGCTGGATATTGGGTGATTCCTGAAGATGGGCAGTATCGTGTAGTGGTAGATTTTGAAACACGTACCGTTACTATAGGTTTGGCTAGTAATTTTATAGAAGCTGATAAAATCTATATTGCCGGAACTTGTGTTAGCGCAGATGTAGAGATGACTCGCACGATAGAAGATGAAAATCAATATGCGTTCCATGCAGAACTGCAACCTGGTACTATTTATTTCCCGATCTTGTTTAATGGACAGAAAGATATGGCTATTGCTCCCGAAGAATCAGGCGATTTTACAGATGGTACAGCAATGAATATCTCGACAATGAGTCCGGAAACAGCTGCGCTTGGTTATCATTGGAATATTAAGATTGCGGGTGTCTATCGTATTGTGATTAACATAAATACTAAAAAGGTTACGATTTACTCCCCCGAAACAGATCCTAAACCAATGGTTGTTTCGTGGACATGGAACAATAATACGGTGACTACCACTATTGAAAGAGTCTTTATTTGGGGACCATACGATGGATGGGCTAAAGATGGCACTGGTGATACAGGATTCACTATGGCTCATTCTATGACACCTAGTTTGGCAAATCCTTATTTGTTTATATACAAAGGAGCGGAGTTACCCAGAAAGAATTCCATTAAAGACAAAGATGGAAATGCACATCCGGGTGGATTGAACTTTAAAGTCGGACCGCAAAGTGCAGGTTGCTATACCTTTGGCTCAACAGCAGATGCCATCAGAGGATCTTATGACGGTTGCCTTGATATTGCAGAGAGTGACTACAATCAGAAACAGACTGTAGTCGGAGGGCAATCTCACAACCGCTATGCCTTCTTTAGTGTACCTGTAGGAGTTAATTACATAGAATTAGATATTAAAGAACTGACAGTCTTCTTTGATAAGAGATAATCAAGCAGGATAAAATTAAGAGTGCTATATCAATCTCGTGATTTTTATATGAATAAAGAGAACAATGATATAGCACTCTTTAAAAAACAATTAGTAGTATGGTTATAAGAAAGATTAGTTATTATAGAGTAATTGTGTCTCTTTGTCTGTTTATGTTCCTTTTATCTCCTGTTTTCGGAGACGAGAATTCAGCCGTTTCATTTGATAAGGAACTACCGGAGAATAACATAGTTACGATTCAGCCTGATTCTTTGCGTATTCTTCATAACCCGCTTACAGGATGGGTGCTCTATGCAAGTATGGGAGTGGATGCTGCGGATTTTTGGGCACAGTATGACCATATGTATATTCCTGAATTAGGACACAATGTTAGTGTGACAGATTATGCTCATACGCTTTATATTCGCGCTAGTTGGACAGATTTTAATCCACAGGAAGATGTATATGGTTGGAAAATAGATTCTAATTTAAGAGCATATATTGAAGGAGCTTATCAGCGGAATATGCGTTTGGCATTTCGTGTTGTAGTTGACAGTCGTGATAAGAGAACAGAATTTACTCCTCAATTTGTAAAAGATGCCGGTGCAAAAGGATTTATGAATAAAGGTAAATGGTCACCTTATTCTGACGATCCTGTTTTTCAGAAGTACTATACTAAATTTGTGAAGGCCCTGGCTAAAGATTTCAACGATCCTTCGAAAGTTGAATTTATAGATGGATTCGGACTTGGGAAATGGGGAGAATATCATACAATGATTTATTCAACAGGTGATGATACTCCAAAGAAAGCAGTTTTCGATTGGGTGACAGATATATATTCTCAAGCTTTTGATAAAGTTCCAGTAGTAATTAACTACCATAGATGGATTGGTGCGGGAAAAGATTGGGTAGATGATGAACATTTTGCTGCTGACAGTGAAGAAATGTTGGAAGAAGCAATCAAGAAAGGATATTCATTGCGTCATGATGCATTTGGCATGACAACCTATTATGGCAGTTGGGAGCGTAGGTTCGCAAAAAAATATCGTAATATCTGCCCCATTATTATGGAAGGTGGCTGGATTGTCAAATCACATAGTTATTGGCAGGATCCTAGAGGATATCGTAAGGATTCACACGAGGACGTAAGACGCGGTGAGTTTGATGACAGCAAAGAGGCACATGTCAATATGATGGATTTCCGTTTTGGCGATACAGAGTCCTGGTTTAAAGATGCTTTTGATTTAGTACGCCGATTCCTTCGGGAAGGCGGGTATAGGCTCTACCCCAGTGAGATCTCTTTACCGTTAGAAGTCTCTAAAAAAACAACTCCGACTATTAAACATTGCTGGAACAATTTGGGATGGGGGTACTGTCCTACTAATATTCCGCAATGGAACCAAAAATATAAAGTAGCTTTCGCTTTGCTCGATTCTGAAACGAATGAGGTGCGATATACATTTGTGGATACGAATACTGATTTATCGAAGTGGATAAAAGGAAGTCCCGCTGAATATGTATTTGAGCCGGATATGTCCAAAGTTGAAACGGGTACTTATGTTTGGGCTGTGGGCTTGGTTGACCGGAGTAATAAAGATCTCATAGGGCTGGACATTGCCGCCAAAGGGGATATATTGGATTCGGGCTGGTTAAAATTGTCGAAAGTAAGCATAAAAAAATAAGAGCTATAGGTATGAAGATTAATTTTCAAAATATGTGCAGTTTGAGAAAAATAAGTTGTGGGCTTATTTTTTCTATGGCTATATCATTAGTCGCTTGCGGCAGTGATAATGATGAAGAAGGAGGTGGTAATGGTGATGATGGTTTGGTAGAAGATACTTCTATTCCTGGAAACAGCATTGTCACGGTAAAGCAGAATCGAAATATCATTTTGCATAATCCTCTTTCCGGATGGGTATTATATGCGGGTATTGGTGATGGTTTATCTTCCACATTCTGGCAGGATTATGATAATTTCCCGTCATCGGAAGGCACTGTAAAGGTCTCTGATTATGCAAATACCTTATACCTTCGTGGTGCCTGGGCTGATTTTAATCCTGAAGAAGGAAAATATGCATGGAACTCCGATTGTGATACCCCTTCGGCTAAGCGACTGAAGATGTTGATAGAGGGAGCTAAGCAAAGAAATATGAAATTGGCCTTTACTTTTGTGGTGGATAGCCGTGATAAGCACTATAATTTTACTCCGAATTTTGTAAAAGAGGCTGGCGCGAAAGGATATGAAACACAAACAGGTTCAGTAAAAGTATGGTCTCCCTATCCGGATGATCCTATTTTCCAGAAATATTATGAGAAATTTATCAGGGCTTTGGCTAAGGATTTTAATGATCCCGACAAAGTACAGTTTGTAAGTGGTTCAGGATTTGGAAAATGGGGAGAGTATCATAGTGTATGGTACTATCAGGTGCGTGAGTTGGGAAAACCGGAGCTGCCGACTCGTGAGGCTGTTTTCGATTGGGTGACAGATTTATATTCTCAAGTATTTGATAAAGTTCCTGTGTTTGTAAATTATCATCGTTGGATAGGTACAAGTAAGGAATGGGACGGCAATAATTATGATAAAGATACTGAAAGATTAATAGGAAAAGCAGTAGCTAAAGGATATTCATTACGTCACGATGCGTTTGGTATGAAAACTTATTATTCTACTTGGGAACGCAATTTTATAGCCAAGTGGAAGTATCTCGTTCCTGTAGTAATGGAAGGTGGCTGGGTGAAAAATTCTCATGGAAACTCGATTCAGGGAGATGGATATGCCAATTATGCAGAAGTACGTCAGGGTGAGTTTGATGAGGCTAAAACAGCCTGCGTCAATATGATGGATTTACGCTATAATTCAGACTTTCGCAATGGAGAAACTTATTCATGGTTTAATGAAGCTTTCCAATTAGTTAAACAATTCTGTACAGAAGGAAGCTACCGTTTATTTCCGGACAGAATTTCTTTGCCTACAACTATCTCTAATGGTAAACAGATTGAAATAGCGCACCGTTGGAATAATTTTGGTTGGGGATATTGTCCGACGAATATTCCCCAGTGGAAGAATAAATATAAAGTGGCTTTTGCTTTATTGGACACCAAGAATGATAAACCGAAGTATGTATTTGTTGATGGAGAACCGGAAGCTTGTGATTGGGTGAAAGGTACGGCTAAATCATATACGTTTACAACCCGGATTGAAGGCGTGGAGGCAGGTAAATACATGTGGGCTGTTGGGATTGTTGACACGGCAAAGCAGAATGAGATTGGAATTCACCTTGCTGTAAAGAACAATGTAACATCTGCCGGATGGTTGAAGTTATTTGAAGTTACCGCTCGGTAAGTCATAGTCAATTGCTACGAGATACATTAATTGTTGGAAATGAATGTATTGGCAGGTCATAGTTCTCCGGTTCGTTGGGGATATATCTCCAAGATGTTAGCCATATATATGCTACGTATTGGATCTATATATGCTGCATATTGGATCTATAGATCCAACGTGTTGGGCATATATCTCCAATGAACTGATTGTAAGTAACTGGTACTTAGGTAAATGATAAGTGTATGGAATGGCTGGAATAATTATTTGCTTACGTATTGCTTGATATACATCTGAAAACTAGAAATAATAATTAACTGACGAAAACATTGATGAGAAAAAAAGTTTTGATTTTGGGATTGTGCCTATTGGGAGTCACACATTCTCTTTCGTCAAAAGATAAAAAGAGTATTCCTTTGTATAAGGATGCCAAAGCTCCAATTGAAAAACGTATTGATGATTTAATATCGCGTATGACATTGGAGGAAAAGATTTTGCAGCTAAACCAATATACATTGGGACGAAATAACAATGTGAATAATGTTGGCGAAGAAGTGAAAAAAGTACCGTCAGAGATTGGTTCTTTGATTTACTTTGATATAAATCCAGAGTTGCGTAATAGTATGCAGAAAAAAGCGATGGAAGAATCTCGTTTGGGCATTCCCATCATTTTTGGCTACGATGCTATTCATGGATTTCGCACCATATATCCTATTTCGTTGGGGCAGGCCTGTTCATGGAATCCGGGATTGGTAGAACAAGCATGTGCGGTATCTGCACAAGAAGCCCGTATGTCTGGGGTTGATTGGACTTTTTCTCCCATGATCGACGTGGCACGTGATCCTCGATGGGGACGTGTAGCCGAAGGATATGGTGAAGATCCTTATACAAATGGAGTGTTTGCCGCTGCTTCGGTGCGTGGGTATCAGGGAGATGATATGTCAGCAGAGAACCGTATGGCTGCTTGTCTGAAACACTATGTAGGTTATGGTGCTTCGGAGGCTGGGCGAGATTATGTTTATACCGAAATTTCAGCTCAAACTCTTTGGGATACTTATCTACTTCCCTATGAGATGGGAGTGAAAGCTGGTGCGGCCACTTTGATGAGTTCTTTCAATGACATCAGTGGAGTACCCGGGTCAGCTAATCCTTATATCATGACCGAGATATTAAAGAAACGCTGGAAACATGACGGGTTCATTGTGTCTGACTGGGGGGCTGTGGAACAGTTAAAGAATCAGGGATTAGCCGCTACAAAGAAAGATGCTGCTCGGTATGCTTTTAATGCGGGGCTTGAAATGGATATGATGTCTCATGCCTACGATCGTCATCTGAAAGAGCTTGTAGAGGAAGGTAAGGTAACAATGGCACAAGTTGACGAATCAGTTCGTCGGGTATTGCGTGTAAAATTTCGTCTGGGTTTGTTCGAACGTCCTTATACTCCGGTTACTAATGAGAAGGATCGTTTTTTCCGTCCGCAAAGTATGGCTGTGGCCGCTCAACTGGCAGCAGAATCAATGGTGTTGTTGAAAAATGACAATCAGATATTACCACTTACAAACAAAAAAAAGATTGCCGTAGTAGGTCCAATGGCAAAAAATGGTTGGGACTTATTGGGTTCTTGGTGCGGACATGGAAAAGATACGGATGTGGAAATGCTCTATGATGGGTTGACTGCCGAGTTTGGAGGAGATGCCGAATTACGTTATGCAATGGGATGCAAACTGCAGGGCAATGACCGTTCAGGTTTTGCTGGCGCATTGGACGTTGCTCGTTGGTCTGATGTAGTCATTGTTTGTTTGGGCGAGATGCTTACCTGGAGTGGTGAGAATGCCTCCCGTTCTACGATTGCTTTGCCACAGATTCAGGAAGAATTGGTGAAAGAGCTAAAGGAGGCTGGTAAACCTGTTATATTGGTACTTTCTAATGGACGTCCCTTGGAGTTAAATCGCATGGAACCTCTTTGTGATGCTATATTGGAGATATGGCAACCGGGAATAAATGGTGCACGTTCAATGGCAGGTATTTTATCAGGACGTATCACCCCTTCCGGTAAACTAGCCATGACGTTCCCTTATTCCACAGGACAAATTCCTATTTATTATAATCGCCGCAAGAGCGGACGCGGACATCAGGGATTTTATAAAGATATAACAAGCGATCCGTTATATCCGTTCGGGCATGGATTAAGTTATACCGAATTTAAGTATGGCACTGTTACCCCTTCTGCTACTAAAGTGAAGCGTGGCGATAAACTGTCGGCAGAAGTGACCGTCACCAACACCGGTGCCCGCGATGGAGCAGAGACTGTTCATTGGTTTATCTCCGATCCTTATTGCTCTATCACCCGTCCGGTGAAAGAACTGAAACACTTTGAGAAACAACTTATCAAAGCCGGAGAAACGAAGACTTTCCGTTTCGACATCGATCTGGAACGTGATTTCGGTTTTGTCAATGAGGATGGTAAACGCTTCCTTGAAGCCGGCGAATATCATATTCTGGTACAAGGACAGACCGTTAAAATAGAACTGATAGACTAAAAATGTAAAGAACAAAAGTGTGTGAAGAGCTGATAGCTAAGTTGGTTTTTTACACATATTATATTAACACAGAATCACCATGAAAAAGAAAATAGGAGGCATAGGTTTATGTATGCTATGGAGCATATTAACCTGTGCACAGACAATCACTCCCCAAGCCGAACAACGTGCGAAGGACATTGTAACAAAAATGACTTTGCAAGAGAAAATAGAGTATATCTCCGGATATACCAGTTTTTCTCTGCGTGCCATCCCCCGTTTGGGAATACCTGAAATCAAGTTGGCTGACGGGCCGCAGGGAATTCGTAATCATGCTCCCAAGAGCACTTTATATCCTTCCGGAATACTTTCCGCTTCTACTTGGAACCGGGAATTACTTTATAAATTAGGGCAAGGCTTGGGACAGGACGCCAAGGCAAGAGGAGTTAATATCCTGCTTGGTCCGGGCGTGAATATCTATCGTGCTCCGTTGTGTGGCCGTAACTTTGAATACTTCGGTGAAGACCCTTACTTGACAGGTGAAACGGCGAAACAGTATATCCTGGGAGTACAATCGGAAGGAGTCATTGCTACAATCAAACACTTTGCTGCCAACAACCAGGAATGGAGCCGCCACCATGCCAGCTCTGACATAGACGAACGTACTTTGCAGGAAATCTATTTCCCGGCTTTCCGAAAAGCTGTACAGGAAGCCAATGTCGGTGCCGTAATGAACAGCTACAATCTGTTGAACGGTGTCCATGCCACCGAACATAAATGGTTGAATATTGATGTCTTGCGCAATCTTTGGGGCTTCAAAGGTATTCTGATGTCGGACTGGACTTCTGTATATTCCGCCGTAGGCGCTGCTAACGCCGGACTTGACCTCGAAATGCCGAAAGGACGTTTTATGAATTTGGAGAATCTGTTGCCTGCTATCAAAGCCGGCACAGTGACAGAAGAAACCATCAACCTGAAAGTACAACACATCCTGCAAACTTTGATTGCTTATGGTATGCTGGATAAGGAACAGAAAGACAGCAACATCGCAGAGGATAATCCTTTCTCCCGCCAGACAGCTTTAGAACTGGCGCGCGAGGGTGTAGTCCTGTTGAAGAATGAAGGAAACTTGCTCCCACTGAAAGGAAAGACAGCCGTAATGGGGCCTAATGCAAATTTGATTCCTACCGGTGGCGGCAGTGGTTTTGTCACTCCTTTTTCTACCGTATCAGTGGCTCAAGGCTTGAAAGAATTGAAGAAAAAGAATCTGTTACTATTGACGGATGATGTGATTTATGAAGATATTGTCCATGAGTTTTATACTGATGCTAATCGTCAGATGAAAGGCTTCAAAGCTGAATACTTTAAAAACAAGACCCTTTCGGGCCAGCCTGAAGTAATACGCACGGAATCCTCTGTTGATTATGACTGGGGATATGGAGCACCTTTGGACGGCTTTCCGACAGATGGATTCTCTGTCCGTTGGACAGCCTGCTACATGCCACAAACTGACGGGCAGTTGAAACTTCATATCGGTGGTGATGACGGTTATCGTCTGTTTGTGAATGACAAGCATATTACAGGAGATTGGGGAAATCATTCATACTCTAGCCGTGAAGTTGAACTGCCGGTTGAGGGTGGTAAGGAATACCGTTTCCGGATTGAATTCTTTGATAATATTTCTTCGGCCATCATTCGTTTTAATGCTTATAGCCTTAATGAGGCGAAACTTCGTCAAGGATTGGCAAAGGTGGATAATGTTGTGTTCTGCACAGGTTTCAATAGTAATACCGAAGGCGAAGGCTTTGACCGTCCGTTTGCCTTGCTTCGCTATCAGGAATTGTTTATCAAGAAGATTGCGTCCATGCATCCCAATGTTGTGGTTGTGCTGAACGCCGGTGGCGGTGTGGATTTCACCAACTGGTATGATGCCGCAAAAGCGATTCTTATGGTCTGGTATCCGGGACAGGAAGGCGGCCAGGCGATAGCTGAAATCCTGACCGGTAAGATCTCTCCAAGCGGAAAGCTACCGATTTCTATCGAGCGGAAATGGGACGATAATCCGGTGCACGGCAGTTATTACGAGAACTTAAAGGCGGAGATTAAGCGTGTAGACTATTCCGAAGGTGTCTTTGTCGGTTATCGTGGATACGACCGTTCGGGAAAAGAACCTTTCTATCCGTTTGGCTACGGTTTGTCCTATACTACTTTCGCTTATAGTAATATGGCTGCAGAGAAAACGGGTGAGCATCAGGTTACCGTTAGCTTTGATATAGAGAATACAGGTAAGATGGATGCTTCGGAAGTGGCACAGGTGTATGTGCATGATGTACATTCTTCTGTTTCCCGTCCGTTGAAAGAACTGAAAGGATATGAAAAGGTATTCTTGAAGAAAGGGGAGAAGAAGCGGGTTTCTGTTGTGCTGGATGAGGATGCATTCTCTTTTTATGATATGAATCAGCATCGCTTTGTAGTGGAAAAAGGAGACTTTGAGATCTTAGTCGGTCCTGCTTCCAGTCAATTGCCTTTAAAGGCTATGGTTGAACTGTAATGACTGAATGATAAACAAATAAATATATAATGAAAAAAACACTTTTATTGGGAGTGTCTCTGTTATGTTCCGTTTTTATAATGGCAACAGAGATTCCTTTTCAAAAAGCAGAAATAAAGTCTATCATGCGAAAGGTGGCGGATTGGCAGATTGCCAATCCACACCCCGCTCCTGAACATGACGACTTGAACTGGCCGCAAGGTGCTCTTTATGTCGGCATGGTGGATTGGGCGGAATTGGCTGAAAAAGAAGACAATGATGATACATATTATAAGTGGCTGACTCGTAT
>UMBS01054627.1_pt1 | contig 14387 bp, 9 predicted proteins | sample 1964031 | NCBI WGS metagenome assembly UMBS01 (sample SAMEA4835948, study PRJEB28245) | human gut metagenome | biome: gut microbiome; material: fecal sample | place: Denmark | collected 2008 | reverse complement strand
GTCATCCAACGAAGAGCTAAAGCCTGTCTTCTATCTGGCTTAACTTCGATAGGTACCTGGTATGTTGCTCCACCGATACGTCTAGCCTTTACTTCGAGAACTGGCATAATATTGTTCATAGCCTCTTCGAATACTTCTAAAGCAGGTCTTTCAGTCTTAGCTGCGACTCTGTCAAATGCTCCGTATACAATCTTCTGTGCTACTCCTCTCTTACCATCAAGCATAATGTTGTTGATAAGCTTAGTAACCACCTTGTTATTGTAAATAGGATCTGCTAATACATCTCTCTTCTGAGTATGTCCTTTACGTGGCACGGTTCTTCCCTCCTTAACATTGTATTGTCGTCATTGTTAGCACTAATGAACGCCTTACAGCTTCATCAGCCTGACACATCACGACGTTTCATTAATTCATCGGTACTCACAAATTAAATTGTGTTCGCGCCGTATATCTTAAACCTGCAACCTTCGGATTAATCTAACTCCGGCACTAATTAATTTAATTGTTCGTAAATTATTGTATGCAATAATCTGCAAATATTCTGACTTACCATGTAAATCAATCACAGACTTATGATGCTTAATTCTTTATGAATTATTTAGCATCCTTAGGTCTCTTAGCACCGTACTTAGAACGTGCCTGTCTTCTCTTTGCTACACCTGCTGTATCAAGTGTACCTCTGATGATATGATATCTTGTACCTGGTAAATCCTTAACTCTACCACCTCTGATAAGAACAACGCTATGTTCCTGAAGATTGTGGCCCTCACCTGGAATATATGAAGTAACTTCGATTCCATTAGAAAGACGTACTCTGGCGATCTTTCTAAGAGCTGAGTTAGGCTTCTTAGGTGTTGCAGTCTTAACAGCTGTACAAACACCTCTCTTCTGTGGTGCAGATACGTCTGTAGCCTTCTTCTGAAGTGAGTTATATCCCTTCTGAAGAGCTGGTGCTGTAGACTTCTTAACTGTTGACTTTCTTCCCTGTCTTACTAACTGGTTAAATGTTGGCATTCCTTTTTCACCTCCCGGAATTAGAATAATGAATGGTTGCACTTAGTATAATCACTAAGAAAAATGCGTGAGCCTGTCATATTAAACTGCTCATTTATATAATCAGCGTACATAAATAAGAACTTGCTTATTCGCACGCTTATTTAGTATATATTTTTAGAATAAATTCGTCAAGAGTTTTTCAAAAATTTATTATTAGAAATATTACTAAAATATCACATTACTATGCTGTCCTTGTTATTGATATTTTATAAAACAAAAAAGAAGCCGCTTTCCTAAGGATAACGGCTTCTATATTTATTATCTTACGCTTCTGTATCTTCTGTTACATCAGCATCATCGCTAACTTCGACATCAGCATCTAATGTATCTACATTTTCTGTAAAATCAAGTGTTTCATCTGAATCCTCAGTAAAGCTTAACACTTCATCATCTGACTCTTCAATCTCATCATAAGCTGCTGCTGTGTCAAGTTCAACATTCTGGTATCTCTTCATACCTGTACCAGCAGGTATAAGCTTACCAATGATAACATTTTCTTTAAGACCGATAAGTGGGTCAACCTTACCATTAATAGCTGCATCAGTAAGAACCTTTGTTGTCTCCTGGAATGAAGCAGCTGAAAGGAATGAATTAGTAGCAAGTGATGCCTTAGTAATACCAAGAATAATTGGTGTACCAGTTGCTTTTCTCTTACCTTCTTCTTCAAGCTTTTCGTTAACCTCTGTGAATTCAAGAGTATCAACCTGTGAACCAGGTAAGAAATCTGAATCACCAGCAGATTCAATAACTATCTTCTTAAGCATCTGTCTAACAATAAGTTCAATATGCTTATCATTAATATCAACACCCTGAATACGATAAACCTTCTGAACTTCACGAAGCATATAATCCTGAACAGCTCTTACACCAAGGATTCTAACGATATCATGTGGATTCTCTGAACCTTCTGTGATTTCTTCACCCTTAACAACAACCTGTCCTTCCTGAACCTTAACCCTTGTATCTCTTGATACAGGATAAGCTTTTGAGTTACCCTCATCATCAGTAATTACAATATCTGTCTTCTTCTCTGTCTTAGAGAAGCTAACAACACCACCGAATTCTGCAAGGACTGCAAGGCTCTTTGGCTTTCTTGCCTCGAAAAGTTCCTCTACTCTAGGAAGACCCTGAGTAATGTTATCACCGGCAACACCACCTGTATGGAAAGTTCTCATAGTAAGCTGTGTACCAGGCTCACCGATAGACTGGGCAGCGATAATACCAACTGCTTCACCAATCTGAACTGCCTGACCTGTTGCAAGGTTAGAACCATAACACTTAGCACATACACCGATATGTGAACGGCAAGTAAGAATAGTTCTTATCTTAACCTGTGTTACACCAGTCTTAATGATAGCTGCAGCTCTCTTAGGAGTTACAAGGTGGTTAGCTGCAACGATAATCTCTCCTGTAGCCGGGTCTTTGATATCTTCTGCTAAGTATCTTCCAGTAATACGTTCCTGTAATGGCTCAAGAATATCTTCCTTGGCATCACTTGAATTAGTAGCTCTATCGTTAACAAATGAATAAACATACATACCAGGTATTATCTTACCAACGCTGCAATCAGTCTCTCTTATAATAAGATCCTGAGAAACATCTACAAGACGTCTTGTAAGGTAACCTGAATCGGCTGTTCTAAGGGCTGTATCTGAAAGACCCTTACGAGCACCATGGGCTGAAATGAAGTATTCCAGTACATCAAGACCTTCACGGAAGTTAGACTTGATTGGAAGTTCGATTGTATGACCTGAAGTATCTGCCATAAGACCACGCATACCTGCAAGCTGCTTAATCTGCTGGTTAGAACCACGGGCACCAGAGTCAGCCATCATAAAGATGTTATTATACTTATCAAGACCAGAAAGAAGTGCATCAAGCAATGTCTTATCTGTTTCCTGCCATACTCTGATAACATTCTTATATCTTTCTTCATCAGTTGAACGACCTCTGTTGTAGTTAATGTTAATCTGTTCAACCTTCTTTTCAGCATCAGCTATAAGCTGCTTCTTAACCGGTGGCACTGTCATCTCCGAAATAGAAACTGTCATAGCCGCTCTAGTAGAATACTTGTAACCCATAGCCTTAATATCATCAAGAACTTCAGCAGTTCTTGTTGTACCATGCGTATTGATAACGTGCTGTAAAATATCCTTTAACTGTTTCTTTCCTACATGGAAATCAACTTCTGGAAGAAGTAAATTCTCTTCCTTGCTTCTATCTACATATCCTAAATCCTGAGGAAGTATTTCATTGAAAATAAATCTACCAAGTGTAGACTCTACAACACCTGAAATCTCTTCTCCAGCTGCATTAGTCTTAGTCATCTTAACTTTAATCTTAGAATGAAGTGTTATAATTCCATTCTCATAAGCAAGAAGCGCTTCATTAACACTCTTGAATATCTTACCTTCCCCCTTAACACCAGGTCTTTCCTGTGTAAGGTAGTAGATACCAAGTACCATATCCTGTGAAGGAACAGCAACAGGGCCACCATCAGATGGCTTAAGTAAGTTGTTAGGTGAAAGAAGCATAAATCTACACTCTGCCTGAGCTTCTACAGACAATGGAAGATGTACCGCCATCTGGTCACCATCGAAATCGGCATTGAAAGCTGTACAAACAAGTGGATGAAGCTTAATAGCCTTACCTTCTACAAGGATTGGCTCGAAAGCCTGAATACCAAGTCTGTGAAGTGTAGGAGCACGGTTAAGCATAACTGGATGCTCTTTGATAACATCTTCAAGTACATCCCATACTTCTGTCTCAAGATGCTCTACGCTCTTCTTGGCTTTCTTTATGTTCTCAGCAAGACCACGCCTTACTAATTCTCTCATAACAAATGGCTTGAATAACTCAATAGCCATTTCCTTAGGAAGACCACACTGATAAATCTTAAGTTCTGGTCCAACAACGATAACTGAACGTCCTGAGTAGTCAACTCGCTTACCAAGAAGGTTCTGTCTGAAACGTCCCTGCTTACCCTTTAATAAGTCTGATAAAGACTTGAGAGCTCTGTTACCAGGTCCTGTTACAGGACGGCCATTTCTACGTCCATTATCTATAAGTGCATCAACAGCTTCCTGAAGCATTCTCTTCTCGTTACGAACAATGATTTCTGGTGCTCCAAGATCAATAAGTCTTGCAAGACGGTTATTTCTGTTGATAATTCTTCTATAAAGATCATTAAGATCAGATGTTGCAAAACGTCCACCCTCTAACTGAACCATAGGTCTTAAATCTGGAGGGATAACTGGAATTTCTGTAAGAATCATCCATTCTGGCTTAGTACCAGCAGCAATGAACGCATCCATAACTTCAATTCTCTTAATAAGTCTTGCAGCCTTCTGTGAAGTAGTAGTAGCAAGCTCTTCCTTGAGCTTAGCTACTTCTTCTTCAAGGTTGACGTTGTGAAGAAGCTCTAAAATAGCCTCAGCACCCATTCCAACCCTGAATGTATTACCATACTGATCATAAAGATCTCTGTACTCAGTTTCTGTAAGAATCTTCTTGAATGGTATATCTGTTTCGCCTGGATCAATTACGATATAAGAAGCGAAGTAAAGTACCTTCTCAAGATTCTTAGGACCTATATCAAGGATAAGGTCCATACGGCTAGGTATTCCCTTGAAATACCAGATATGTGAAACTGGAGCAGCAAGGTGGATATGACCCATACGATCTCTACGTACACTTGCCTTAGTAACCTCAACACCACACTTATCACATACGATGCCTTTATCTTTAATCTTCTTATACTTACCGCAATGACACTCCCAGTCTTTGCTAGGTCCGAATATTCTTTCACAGAACAGACCATCTCTTTCTGGCTTTAAAGTTCTGTAATTGATAGTCTCAGGCTTAGTTACCTCGCCGTGAGACCACTCTAAAATACTCTCAGGAGAAGCAAGCTTTATCTGAATTTTATCAAATTTCATTGATTTATTTGACTTAATCTCTTCTGCCATTATAGTGCTCCCTTCTATTATTCTTCTATATTTCCGTCACCGTAATCATCATAGTCATCATCTAAGCTGTCATAATCGAAATCGTCATATTCTGATCCGAGTTCTTCTATGGTTGCCTCACCGTCATCACCCTGCTTTTCTGCGTGATAACCTGCGTTCTTTAATTCATTTTCTTCATCACGGCTACTTCTCTTATAACCACCATCATCAAGAACCTTCTTGAAATCTGTAACTTCATATTCTGAACTTTCAAGAAGCTTAACTTCGTTATTGTCCTGATCAAGAACTCTTACATCAAGAGCAAGTGACTGAAGTTCCTTAAGGAGAACCTTGAATGATTCAGGAATTCCTGGTTCAGGAATGTTCTCACCCTTAATAATAGCTTCATATGTCTTAACTCGACCAACAACATCATCAGATTTAACAGTAAGGATTTCCTGAAGTGTATAAGATGCACCATAAGCTTCAAGAGCCCATACTTCCATTTCTCCGAATCTCTGTCCACCAAACTGGGCTTTACCACCAAGTGGCTGCTGAGTTACAAGTGAGTAAGGACCAGTTGAACGAGCATGGATCTTATCATCAACAAGGTGATGGAGCTTTAAGTAGTGCATGAAACCGATAGTAACCGGACTATCGAAGTATTCACCTGTTCTACCATCGCGAAGTCTTACTTTACCATCTCTTCCGATTGGAACGCCCTTCCATTCAGCTCTGTGAGCTCTGTTATCTGAAAGGAACTGGAATACGTCATCTCTTAAAAGATCCTTGTATTCAGCAGTAAATGTTGTCATATCAGCAGGATATTCTTCACCATTAGCTTCTGCATCTGCCTTTTCGCGTGCAAGCTCTTCATCATCAAATGGATGATTAGCATAAGCATTAGCCATATCAAGTGTATCCATAATATCATTCTCGTTAGCTCCATCAAAGATAGGTGTTGCTACGTTAAAACCTAATACTTTGGCAGCAAGGCTTAAGTGAATTTCAAGCACCTGTCCAATATTCATACGCGAAGGCACACCAAGAGGATTAAGTACAATATCAAGTGGACGTCCATTAGGAAGGAATGGCATATCTTCTACTGGAAGAACTCTTGAAACGACACCCTTGTTACCGTGACGACCAGCCATCTTATCACCTACAGAAATCTTTCTCTTCTGTGCGATATAGATACGGACATTCTTGTTAACACCTGGAGCTAATTCATCTCCATTTTCTCTTGTAAATACCTTAACGCCTACAACGATACCATAAGCACCGTGTGGAACTTTAAGTGATGTATCTCTTACTTCTCTTGCCTTCTCACCAAAGATAGCTCTAAGAAGTCTTTCTTCTGCTGTAAGCTCTGTCTCACCCTTTGGAGTAACCTTACCAACAAGGATATCACCGGCTCTTACCTCAGCACCGATACGGATGATACCATCTTCATCAAGATCCTTAACTGCATCTGAACCTGTAGAAGGTAAATCTCTTGTGATTTCTTCTGGTCCTAACTTAGTATCTCTTGCTTCTGTATCATATTCTTCTATATGAATTGATGTATAAACATCATCTCTTACTAATCTCTCACTAAGAAGTACAGCATCCTCGTAGTTGTAACCTTCCCAAGTCATAAAACCGATAAGAGGGTTCTTACCAAGGGCAATCTCACCATTAGATGTTGAAGGACCATCTGCGATAACATCTCCTGCCTTAACCTCATCACCCTTAAATACGATAGGTCTCTGGTTATAGCAGTTACTCTGGTTACTTCTTGAGAACTTTGTAAGCTTGTACTCGTGAACCTTTCCACTTGTCTCTTTTACAAGAATTCTGTTAGATTCTGATGAAAGTACAACGCCATCTTCTTCTGCAACTACACATACACCTGAGTCACACGCTGTCTTATTCTCTATACCTGTACCGATTACTGGTGCTTCTGTCATAAGAAGAGGCACCGCCTGACGCTGCATGTTAGAACCCATAAGGGCACGTGTACAGTCATCATTCTGAAGGAAAGGTATCATAGATGTAGCCACTGAGAACACCATCTTAGGAGATACGTCCATAAGATCAATCATACTCTTATCGAATTCTGATGTTTCTTCTCTGTAACGTCCTGATACTGTATTCTTACGAAGTATCCATTCTCATCTATCTCTGCATTAGCCTGTGCTACATGGAAATCATCTTCCTCATCTGCTGTGAAGTAATGTACTTCATCTGTAACTCTAGGATTCTTAGGGTCTGTCTTATCGATTATACGATAAGGTGCTTCAACAAATCCGTACTCATTAATTCTTGCATATGAAGCAAGTGAGTTAATAAGACCGATATTAGGACCTTCAGGTGTTTCGATAGGACACATTCTACCATAGTGAGTATAATGTACATCTCGAACCTCGAAACCTGCACGATCTCTTGAAAGACCACCAGGACCAAGTGCTGAAAGACGTCTCTTATGTGTAATCTCAGATAATGGGTTATTCTGATCCATAAACTGAGAAAGCTGTGAACTACCAAAGAATTCCTTGATAGCTGCTGTTACAGGCTTGATATTGATTAATGACTGTGGTGAAATACCGCTTAAGTCCTGAGTTGACATTCTTTCACGAACAACTCTTTCCATTCTTGAAATACCAATTCTGAACTGGTTCTGTAATAATTCACCAACAGCTCTTATTCTTCTGTTACCAAGGTGATCAATATCATCCTTGTATCCAATGCCATACTCAAGGTGCATATTATAATTAATAGATGCAAGAATATCTTCTACTGTAATATGCTTTGGCATAAGGTCTGCTGTATTCTTAGCAATAGCATCCTTGATATCATCAAGTGACTCATTATCAGCTAAAATCTGTGCAAGGACCGGATAATAAACAGCTTCGTTAATTCCTAATTCCTTAGCTTCTTCTGTTGTGATATCTACCCACTTAGTGATATCTACAGCAAGATTAGAAAGAACCTTAACTGTTCTCTTAGTAACCGCACCTTCTGCACCCTTTAATTCAGCAGCAATAAATACCGCTGAAACAGCTGCATTCTGAATCTTCTCAGCTGTTTCTCTTGTAAGCTTATCACCAGCATTAGCAAGAATTTCACCATTGCCATCTACAACGTCTTCTGCAAGAATGTGTCCTGCAATTCTGTTTCTGAATGAAAGCTTCTTATTAAATTTATAACGGCCTACTCTTGCAAGGTCATATCTTCTAGGATCAAAGAACATACCAGAAATAAGTGCTTCTGCACTCTCTACTGATAATGGTTCTCCTGGTCTTAACTTCTTATAAAGTTCAAGTACACCTTCCTGATAGTTAGTAGATGTATCCTTCTCCATTGTTGCAAGAAGCTTAGGCTCTTCACCAAATATGTCAAGAATCTCTGCGTTAGTACCAAAACCAAGTGCTCTTATAAGAACTGTAATAGGTACTTTCTTATTACGATCAACCTTAACATAGAATACATCGTTAGCATCTGTTTCATACTCTAACCACGCACCTCTGTTAGGAATTACTGTTGAACTGTAGAGGAATATCTTTCCATACTTATCCTTCTGTATATCATAATAAATACCAGGTGAACGTACCAGCTGGCTGACAATAACTCGTTCTGCACCATTAATCACAAATGTACCGGTCTTAGTCATTAAAGGAAGGTCACCCATAAAGATTTCATGTTCGCTTATATCTTCGCTCTCTTTATTATGAAGTCTTACACGTACCTTAAGTGGAGCTGCATATGTAGCATCCCTTTCCTTGCACTCTTCTATAGAGTACTTTCTCTCTTCCTCACATAATGCAAAATCAACGAATTCAAGACTGAATCTTCCGTTATAGTCTGCAATTGGAGATATGTCGCTAAAGACTTCCTTTAAGCCTTCATTTAAAAACCACTGGTAAGAATCTTTTTGTACTTCAATAAGGTTAGGCATCTCAAGAACTTCTTTCTGTCTTGAGTAACTCATACGCATCGATTTGCCTGACTTTACTGGACGTATTCTGTTTTTCTCCATTGACGTTTCACCCCTTAGTTTTCTTTACTTTACATTAATTTATTACATTATCGATATGCGTGCAAATACTATGCACACCATACCATAATAGTGCATTATTCATAGTAACAAAAAAAGTTCCAGCTGTCAATACAACAACTGGAACTTTTTCATATTTTATATAATATACCAAATATGCTTCAAAAAATCAAGTGATTATTCAGCATACCGCAATATATTAAAAATTCTGTTCATATATGCTATGCCATACGGCATATATATGTCAAGCAAGTATCAAACTGACAATCTGAATTACTTAAGAGTAACCTTAGCACCTTCAGCTTCAAGCTTCTTCTGGATTTCTTCAGCTTCTTCCTTAGAAGCACCTTCCTTAACAACCTTAGGAGCGCCATCAACAACTTCCTTAGCTTCCTTTAAGCCAAGACCTGTGATTTCACGAACAACCTTGATAACCTTAACCTTGTTAGCACCAGCTTCTGTAAGTTCTACGTCAAATTCTGTCTTTTCTTCAGCTGCTGCACCTGCTGCTGCACCTGCTGCTACAACAACACCTGCTGCTGCAGAAACACCAAATTCTTCTTCACATGCTTTAACTAAATCATTTAATTCTAATACTGATAAACCTTTAATAACTTCGATAATTTCCTGAGTAGTCATTATTATAATCTCCTTTTTAATAGTCTTTTAATTAAGTTTCGTGGCAGGCTGACATAGTCACACCTGTCCGTCAATAATCATACTGATTATGCCGCGTAATTATGCAACCTCTTCGTTCTTCTCAGCAATCTGCTTAATAACACGAGCAAAGTTTGTAATAGGTGACTGGATGCTTCCAAGGAACTTAGCAAGAAGTTCATCTCTTGAAGGAATGTTAGCAATAGCTGCGATTCCAGTAGCATCATAGTAAGTACCTTCAACAACACCACACTTAAGTTCAAGCGCATCTGCTGTCTTAGCAAAGTTAGCTAAAACTCTTGCTGGAGCTGTAGCATCTTCCTTGCAGATTGCAATAGCGTTAGGTCCTTCAAGAACTTCTGCCATTGGCTCGAACTCTGTACCTGCAATTGCTCTCTTTACTAAAGTATTCTTATAAACCTTGTAAACGACACCAGCTTCTCTTAACTGCTTACGAAGCTGTGTATCCTGCTCAACAGTTAAGCCACGGTAGTCAACTACCACAACGCCCTGAGCGCCTTCTAAGCTTGCTTTGATTTCGTCTACGATAGGCTGCTTAAGTTCTACTTTTGCCATGAATATTTACCTCCTGTTAGATTATATCTGTCGCCAGATAATATTCTGCCCAGACGTACATGTATCAGGCTCATTCAACAACAACCATAACACTTTAAGTATTATGCTTCATTGCTCTAACAAAAAAGTCCTTCTATCTATAAGACAGAAGGACTGAATAAACTGATAATCAATGCTTTACGCATTAAGTCTGTCCTCGGTAGGCGTATTACCTTTAACCCTTTCGGGACCTGCTGTCTTAGGCAAAATGTGAAATCACTTTCACTTTAATTATATTATGAAACCATCGCATCAATCTGATACAGATTATAAATCTATATCCAAATCAACCAGATAGTAACACAAACATTGATAGTATACTATCATAATATATTGGTTGTCAACCGTTATTCACAAAGAATATATTAATTCTTCGTAATATTGCGTTGTATAACCCAAATCCTGCAATAAGCTAATCCATTCATCAGCTTACATATGATTAATTAATTATAATTAACCAACGTACTTAGCTGTGCTAACCTTTACACCAGGACCCATAGTAGCTGTAAGAACAACACTCTTTAAATACTGTCCCTTAAGTGAAGTTGGTTTAGCCTTAACGATTGCATCCATAATAGCCTGGAAGTTGTCTGATAACTGCTCCTCTGTGAATGAAGCCTTACCAATTGGCACGTGAATGATATTAGTCTTGTCAAGTCTGTACTCGATCTTACCAGCCTTGATATCATTAACAGCTTTTGTTACATCCATTGTAACTGTACCAGCCTTAGGGTTTGGCATTAAGCCCTTAGGTCCGAGTACACGTCCTAAACGACCAACAACGCCCATCATATCAGGTGTAGCAACTACTACATCAAAATCAAACCAGTTATCATTCTGGATCTTAGGAATTAATTCCTCGCCACCAACGAAATCTGCTCCTGCTGCTTCAGCTTCTTCAGCCTTAGCACCCTTAGCAAATACTAATACCTTTACAGTCTTACCTGTTCCGTGTGGAAGAACAACAGCTCCTCTGATCTGCTGCTCAGCGTGACGTCCATCACAACCTGTTCTGATATGAGCTTCAATTGTCTCGTCGAACTTTGCAACTGCACTCTTCTTAACTAAAGAAACAGCTTCAGTTGCTTCGTATAATGTCTGGCGGTCAATATTCTTGGCTGCCTCAACGTATTTCTTTCCTCTTTTCATTATAAACCTCCTAGTGGTATTATCGGAAGGATTTCATCTTTCCTCCCACATATTGAACAATCCCGAGATTAATTCTCAGCCACATGTTCTTCTATGAAAATCAACAAATTATAAAATAAAATCTTGTCTAAATGTCTTTAAAGACCTTTAGCAATCTTTATTCAAAGCCTCGTTATAGAATTAGTCTTCTACAACAATACCCATACTCTTAGCAGTACCTTCGATCATTGAAGTAGCTGCTTCGATTGTAGCTGCATTTAAGATCTGGCATCTTAAGTTCAGCAATCTTCTGAACTTCTGCTCTCTTAATTGTAGCAACCTTATTCTTGTTAGGCACGCCTGAACCTGACTTAATATTGCAAGCCTTCTTAAGAAGAACTGCAGCAGGTGGAGTCTTTGTGATGAAGCTGAAACTTCTATCAGCATAAACTGTGATTACTACAGGGATAATTAAGTCGCCCTGATCTGCTGTCTTTGCATTAAACTGCTTTGTAAATTCTACAATGTTAACACCATGCTGACCAAGTGCTGGACCAACTGGTGGAGCTGGTGTAGCCTTGCCGGCAGGAATCTGTAATTTAATATAACCTGTTACTTTCTTTGCCATTGTGGCACCTCCTAAATATAATGTGGTTTATGGCGGCTTTAAAGCCTCCCACTTCTTGTAAGACCTAAATCTTACAGTAATTTCACGTCTGTGAAATCAATCTCGACCGGTGTTTCACGACCGAACATCTCAACATTAATTGTAACACACTGCTTGCCTTCATTAATGCTGACAATTTCTCCTACTGTATCCTCCCAGGCACCTGAAAGAATCTTGATTTGATCACCTACCTTACCAGCAAACTCAACTACTGGCTTAGCTTCTTCATCATCAGAGCTGATTCCGAATGATCTTATCTCAGCTGGAGATAATGGTACTGGTTTAGATCCAGGACCAACAAACCCTGTTACGCCCCTGGTGTTTCTGACAACATACCAGCTGTCGTCATTCATCACCATCTTTACAAAGACATATCCAGGAAACGTCTTCCTCTGAACCGTCTTCTTCTTGCCGTCCTTAACTTCCACTACTGTTTCAAGCGGAACAAGAACTTCAAAAATCTGGTCCTGAAGATTTCTGTTTTCAACAGTTTTCTCGATATTAGCCTTAACCTTATTCTCATATCCTGAATAAGTATGGGCAACATACCATTTTGCTTCGTCCATCTGATCACCTTTTCCTTACTTTACAATGAATTCAATTCCAAAGCGAACAATCAAGTCCACAACTGAAATAATTACACCTAATAATACGGATACAACCAATACAGCGATGGTTTCCTTTGTAAGTGACTTCTGGTCTGGCCAAATAATCTTAGAGAACTCTGCCTTTAAGCCCTTGAACCAGCTCTTTTTCTGTTTTTTTGTCTTAACAGCTTCACTCATCTTAATACCTCACTGATACCAATTACTTTGTTTCCTTGTGTAATGTGTGTGACTTACAGAACTTGCAATATTTCTTTGTTTCCATTCTGTCCGGATGAGCTTTCTTTTCCTTAGTCATGTTGTAATTGCGCTGTTTACACTCAGTACATGCCAATGTTATCTTTACTCGCACAACTTCCACCTCCAATTATTTATTTTGCAGGTGTTATTAACACCAATTGGTTTTTCTTTAATACCTGAACTGTTGGGTAAGTTTCGGGCATAAAAAAAAGACCGCTTCCATAGCCAGCCTAATATAACATATTTTTTGATATTTCGTCAACCAGATTTTTATAATTTATACATTATTTATATAAATATTTTCAAAAAACCTTAAACATTCTACTATATGTATATTGCAAAATCAAGCCATTCCTTATAAAATATAATAAAGTTTATGGATATAGCAAATGGAGTTACTGTATCTGCAACTGATGACAGTTAAAGTTATATATTTATGTGTTTTATATGTAATTATAGTAATATATTAAATATTTTGTGACGATACACATTATACCAATTATACATACAGACAGGGAGGTGACTGTTATGATTAGTAGTGTATACAGCTATTATTTATCCCAGTACGGGAACAAATCTAATTCCAAGTATGACTCACATACAAGAACTCAGCTTAAGAACACATATAGCAAGGTTGTTAAGATTAACAGCCAGACTCCTGTGTACAAATTAGACTTATCAACTGCTGCCCAGAAATACGCCATTGATTTAAAAGAACATGCAAGAGCGTTAGAGAATATTACTGAGGATTTATCTGACGGTGCTGATGGTACAATGACATTTAAGAAGTCTGCTGTATCAAGCAATGCTTCTGCCGTCAATGCCAGTTACATTACCGACTTTGGTGCAGCATCAGATGATGAAAGCTTTGATATAAATGTTAAACAGTTAGCCTGTTCACAGCTTAATACAGGTAACTACCTACAGCCACGTTCAAAGCATATAAAACCTGGCGAATATTCTTTTGATTTATCAATCAATGATGTTATATATGAGTTCCAGTTTAAAGTGGACAACTCCGAGACAACTAATAATATACAGAACAAGATTGCAAGACTTATCAACCGCTCCAACATAGGACTTACAGCTAATATCAAGGAAGATAGTCTAGGCAATACAGCTATTAATATTGAATCAGAATCAACCGGCATTAATGGAACAACTCCTGTTATATTCTCCATAAAGTCAGATGATGCTAACAACCAGCCGCTCATTGATACTCTTGGACTTGACCGGGTTACACAATATCCAGCCAACGCCATATTTGATGTTGATGGTGATGAACGCTCATCTATGAGCAATTCAATAACAATCAACAAAGCATATGATGTCAAATTATCAAAGGTAACAGAAGAACCTGTAACAATAAGCCTCAAGGCAGATGCAGACTCTATTGTGGAAAGTCTTAACGAACTTGTAGCTGGTTACAACAACCT
>UMBS01009822.1_pt1 | contig 15373 bp, 8 predicted proteins | sample 1964031 | NCBI WGS metagenome assembly UMBS01 (sample SAMEA4835948, study PRJEB28245) | human gut metagenome | biome: gut microbiome; material: fecal sample | place: Denmark | collected 2008 | reverse complement strand
GTTAAATTCTCAAGTAATACTTGATAATAATATAGGTTTTGAAATTCCCAAAAATTATTACTTTAATAAAGAAAGTACTGATTTAAAAAATCATATCTTACATATTAAAAGTGATAAAGATTTTATAAGACTATATTATGAAAAATGTAATGAATATAGTTATAAAGAAAAAATAGAGGAAATAAAAAGAAAATATAAAACTACGGAAGATTTTATAAATTATAGAGGTCAGAGAATTATTGAATATGAAAATGAAACAGGAATGAATATTATTAGTTATGATGACACATATGTACTAATTCTAAATTCAAAATGCAAAAAATATTCGTATGAATATTATATATTGTATTTTATTGTGTTTAGTTTTGATTCTGATTGCTCGGAAAGTTATGATAATTCATATTATCAAAAAAATAGCTATTGTATCTTAAAAAATGGTAAGTATGTTTATGATAAATATAAAGTAAATTTAATTAAATATAATCCATCTGAATCATTAGATATTATTAATACGGAAAGTTTTTGTAAATTTATTAGTGATAATATTGAATATGATGAAAAATTAGATAATTATTATGTTGAAAAAACTAAAATTAATCAAAATATAGTTAATAGAATTAATAATTATCATAATAACGAAAATGATGATCCTAGTTTAATGGATCTTATTGAAGAATAAAGAGGTGCTGATGTGGGAGAAATTAAAAAATTAAATTTTATCAACATTGATAAAGTTGATGATAAAAGTTTAGCTGCCGCAAAATTGTTGGTAGAGAAAAAATTAATTAAAATTGCTTATGGCGAAAAAACAATATATTTTAAATTTCCATTTAAAATTTGTGAATTAGGTTCTAAAGGTAATGAGTATTTGCTTGAAAATATTATGGATTTTGAAACATCTAATAATAAAGTGTTTGCTAGACAAACTTCGGCTAAAGAAGGCATTGCAATAGATCTATCAAAAAAATGTAAGAATCCGAAATGTCAATTTAAATGTTGCCCTTTAGTTGTTGCAGGATACTTTAAAAATATGTGTGATTTAGATCCTAAATTAGAAGAAAAAGTAGGAAACATCACATCAATAAAAAGTAATAATGAATTGTTAGCAATGACTGATGACTTAATTGGAATAGATGAAGTAAAAAAAGAACTACAAAAACTTATTAAATTTTATAGTAAGGTAAAAACAATGACAGATAGATTTAATAACAACAATCAATTCTATAATAATTATGCTTTAATAGGAAATGATGGATTACAACAAGAAAAAGTAGTTAATATTATTAAATCAATATTGGTAAGTAATTCTATAATAGATGATAAAGATTATAAACAATTTTATACACTTGATTTAGAATATGAAATAAGAAAAAATTTGTCTGATTTAGAACATAAGATATCCGACGAGTTTAAAGATTATAGGTTAATATATCTTAAAGATTTTGATAAATTAATTAATTTGAAAATGGAAAAAGATGATTATTACCCAAAACTTATAAACACTTTAAAGCAGATAATAATAGAAAAGAGTAATACAATTTTTATAATATCTGGTAAAAAAGAAAAAATCAAATTAATATTTAATGAAAATAGTGAATTTTCAAGTTTATTTGGCTATAAATGGCAACTAAATGATTTAAGTTATGATGATTTAAGTAAAGAAATATTTAAAAAACTTCAAGAAATAAACATTCCAAACTATATTACTTTAGATGAAATAAAAAATACTGTATCTCAATTAGCAAGAGAAAGTAATTTTAAAAATTTAAATTTTGTTGAAGAAATATATCAAAAAACTTTAAAAAACTTTTTTGAGAGTCAAGAAAATAATTTAAATAATACATTACTACCTAAAACTAAAGATAATATTTCTATTGATGACACAATGAAAGAAATTGATGAATTAATAGGAATGAATAAAATAAAAACTGAATTGAGAAACTTATCTAAATTTTTAAAATACAATAAACGTTTGGAAAAAATTAATGGTAAGTCTAAAACTTTAAATCTGCATATGGTATTTAGTGGTAATGCTGGTACTGGTAAGACAACTGTTGCAAGATTACTAGCGGATATACTATACAATATGGGATATATAGAAGAAAGAAAAATAACTGAAATTACTCCAAAGGATTTAATTGGTGAATATACAGGCCAAACAGCACCAAAAGCAAGAAAAACTATTGAAAATGCTTTAGGCGGTATATTGTTTATTGATGAAGCGTACGCACTTGCTGCAAATTCAAATAGTAGCAAAGGTTATGGACAAGAAGCTATTGTAGAATTATTAAAATGTATGGAAGATTATCAAGATAGACTTGTAATTATATTTGCAGGTTATCACGATGAAATGAATGATTTTGTAAGTCTTAATCCGGGATTGAAATCAAGAATAAGATACTATTTTGAATTTGAAGATTACAACGAAGATGAATTAATACAAATTCTGTATATGAAATTGAAAAAACTTAATTTAACAATAGATGATGAAGCAGTAAGGACTTTAAAAAGAACTATTTCATTTAATATGAAAGCCACAAATTTTGGTAATGGTAGATATGTTGATAACCTAGTTAATAATTTATTGATAAAACATTCTATTAACATACCAGATGATGATGATACTAATCTATTAAATATCACATTAAATGATGTTAATGATTTAAGTGAAACAAATGATATAAATATTGATGATATATTCAAAGAACTTGATAAATTAATTGGTTTATCAAATATTAAAGATGAATTGAGACAATTAGTAGATTATCTGCAATATAATAAAAAATTAGAAAAGATGAATATTTATCCTAAAAACTTAAATCTACATATGGTATTTAGTGGAAATGCTGGTACTGGTAAGACAACTGTTGCAAGACTTCTTTCTAGTATATTTTATAATTTAGGTTATATTCCAGAGAATAGATTGACAGAAATAACCGCTAAAGATTTAACTGGCGAATATACAGGACAAACAGCACCAAAAGTAAAACGCCAAGTTGAGAATGCTTTAGGTGGTGTATTGTTTATTGATGAGGCATATAGTTTAATGCAAAATTCATCTAGTGGATATGGACAAGAAGCAATCGCAGAATTATTAGTCGGTATGGAAAAATATTATGATAGATTAATAATTGTATTTAGTGGATATGAAAAAGAAATGAAAGATTTTATAAATGTTAATCCAGGATTAAAATCTAGAATAGGTAAATCATTCGTGTTTGAAGATTACACGATTGATGAATTAACTGATATATTAGTTAAATTTGTAAATGATAACAAATTAAAAATTACTGATAAAGCATTAGATAAATTTAAAGAATTGGTTAAAATATCAATGAAAACTAAAAATTTTGGTAATGCTAGATGGGTAAGAAATAGTTTTGACAAAATTTTATTAAAGCATTCAACAAATACAAAAAATTCTGATAGTGCAGAAGAGTTAATTACTATTACTGAAAATGACATTGATATAGAAGAAATGAAAAAGTCACAAAACACAACTAAATCAAAATTGGGCTTCGATCTTGAAGTAAAGTCCTATAATTTAGAAAAAGAAAATGATAATGCAAATCTATTTTTTGAAGAAATTGAAAGTATTGAGGAGGAATTGTAATGGAAGATAATAGACCTATTGTTATAGAACAAGTAAATGGCCACGATAGAGAATATGATATATATTCAAGATTACTAAAAGAAAGAATAATCTTTTATGACGAAGGCGTTTCTACTCGTTCAGCTTCAGCTGTTATAGCTCAATTATTATTTTTACAAATGGAAGATCCTAACGAAGATATTACAATGTATATTAACTCGCCGGGAGGATCTGTTTCAGATGGATTAGCTATTGTTGATACGATGAGATATATTAGTTGCGATATAAAAACCGTTGTAATTGGTATGGCAGCAAGTATGGGATCACTTATTGCTTCTAGCGGAACAAAAGGAAAAAGATATATACTTCCACATAGTAAATTCTTAATTCATCAAGTCAGAAAACAAGGTATGGGATATAGCCCAATAGTAAATCCAGATCTTCAAGTAGAAGCAAAAGAAATGGAAAAAAATAATAATACATTAATAAAAATTTTATCAGAGAATACAGGTCAGAGTATTGAAAAATTAAAAAAAGATATGGATAGGGATTGCTGGTTAGACGCAGAGGAATCTGTTAAGTATGGATTATGTGATGAAATAATTACAAAAATAGAATTATAGGAGGCAAAAATGAATAATGAAATTTTAAAAAAAATTGATGATAATATTATTAGTCAGCATACAATGGAATTTGCAGCTAAGCCACCAAAATATGATTTGCCAACAATAAAATTTTTAGTAAAAAAAGATAACAACTTTTTTGTAATTAGTATGCTTAACAGACACATAATGAATTATCCAAATAAAATGGAATCTTTTATAAATAATTATCCTATAGATGTAGTAGTTTATGATTTAAATACAGAAAAGTCATCAATAATGAGTATTACAAATTTTATTAGTGAATTTTCTTTGCAAGAGAACAACATAGATGAATTAATTAAAACTAATGATAAGGAATTAGATATAAAAGAATTAATGAATATTTTTGGTGAAATTGTTGCAGACAAAAACAATATTAATATAGAAAAATACAATAATGAATACTATCCTAATATTGTTAGATATTTGTCTAAATATGACAGTTTTAAAAAATATCTTTCATTATTTTCACTATCAAATACTGATGAATTGCCAAAACTTAATGAAAACTTAAATACACAAGAAAAATACTTACAAAAAATATCTGATTTATTAGATATTCCTACATTAAGTATAAAAGCAAATTCAAAGAGAGTTGATAATTTAAATGCTACTTATTATTATAGTCCTAGTCGTAATGGAAAAAGTATGATAGTAGCTGATGATGGATCATATTTATTAACAATTTCTTCAGCAATTAATTATGAAAAACTTTTAGATGAATTTAATACAGGTAGAAGAAATGGAAATTTTAATGAAGATAAATCACTTACAATAAAATGTCATTCTTGCGGCAAAGACATTGTAATTGATACCACTAATATACCAAAGAATATTAAAACATTGGATACAATGTGCCCTAATTGTAAATCTTTTATTAAATATGCTAATCCTAATTATGTTGAAGGTAAAACGCTTACAATAAAATGCCGCTCTTGTGGTAAAGACATTGTAATTGATACCACTAATATACCAAAGAATATTAAAACATTAGATACAATGTGCCCTAATTGTAAGTCTTTTATTAAGTATGGTAATCCTAATTATGTTGAAGACAAAAAGTGCTTTCATAATTGGGTTATAACTGATAAACTTCCGGATATAAGTAAAAAATGGGTTAAATTACCTGATGGAACAAAAAAAGAAGTATTTTATCATATGTATAAATGCTCAAAATGCAATGAAGAAAAAAGAATGTCAGAAGAAGAATTTAATACGAATATTATTGAAGAACCAAAAGGCATATCAAAAGATAGTAATCAAATTAATACACCTAAAGAAGTTGATGATGATATTAATAAAAAACTAAATGAAGCAAGTTCTTACATATTTGGAAAAGACAAAGACTTTGAAAAAGCAAAATCTATTTTATTTGATATTATAAACGAAGCAAGTTCTTATGATAATGATAGTGAAACAGATTATTATAATTTTAATGATGTAATAGATTTTGTCCTATATACAAGAATAAATAAACCAAGTAAAAATATTAAATGGATTGGTACACCATTTTCAAATGCATATAATTGTCTTGCTTATATATATAATGAAGAAAAAAAATATGATGAAGCATTAAAAATGGTAGAAAAATCAATTAAATGGAATCCAATGAGTTTATATCCATTATTTGAAAAATGTGAAACATATAAAATGCAAAAGAATTGGGAAGAATTTAAAAAAACAACTGAATCTTTGTATGATAAGATTTATAATGCTAGTGATTTAGCACATTATTATAGAAATTTAGGTTTCTATTATATTGAAATGAATGATCTTAATTTAGCTTATGCATTATATTCAGCAGCTATTAAATTTGAAAAAAATAAAAGTGCATATAGTGAAATGCTTTATATAAATCAGAAATTAAATAGAGATGATTATCAAATGTCATCTGAAGAAGGATTAAAATTGTTAAACGATAATAATATTCAATTTGGTATTAAGCAAGAAAATTTAAATAGATTAACTGAAATATATTCTAATGAAAAAGAATTAATGAAAAACTCAAAAGTTGAAATGCAATTAGCGGAAAGAATATATTTTTTAACAAAAGACAGGCGTTTTGTACCATTTGTTGAATTAATTGATAAAACAACAAATTGCTCTATTATTATTCCTAGAAGTTGGAAACCAGTTAAAGAAGATGAAATAAAAACCAGATTTAGTGGTAATATTATGTTTGCGATATATACTGATAATAATGCCTTTTTTCAAGCAAGTTATGATGGAAAGTGTTCTAAAGAGCAATTTGAAGAAGCTTATAATGTTAATATCAATAATATTAAAAAAGCAGACAAGTATAATGCAATACTACTTGATGAGGGAATTACTACTTTAAAATTGCAGCAAGGTATTAAAGAATTTAAACGTGCTTTGTTTGATGTAAGTTTTGATAATAAAACTATTAGAATTATACACTACTTTACTTTAATAAATGAAATGTTTGTTGATTTTACAATGACTCTTGATGAAAAAATTGATTACAATGATAAAGAAACTTTTAACAATCAAGAAAATATGCGAGATATTATTAATCTTTTATCTAATATAATAGAAATAAAAGAAGAAGATGGTATTAAAAAAATTTCAAATTCAGCTAAAAAAGATTTGTTAAATAAAATAGATAATAAAATAGTCGAATTAACAAATCAAGAGTTTGAACAAATGAATGCTAATTTTAAAAACAACAATGACATAAGCAATGTTTTTGATTATACAGACACATTATTTAAAAAAACTAAAACTAATGATCTATATTGGATAGATTTAGCAAAAGAAACATTAAATTATGTAATAATCAGATTATTAGAAACAAAAGATAATTTAAACTATAATACATTAATGGAAGTTATTAATAATAAAAGTGAATTTATCAGTATCTGCAAATCTGCAACTACAACAATACATAATCCAGACATTATTAAAATTGTAGAACATATAAAAAATGCAACAGATAAAATGTTAGATAGTTTCTATTCTATAATTAAAGAACAATTTACACCAAATAACGAAATGACTAGCTATAATATAAAATTTGATAACGATTTATGTTTTAATATAAGTATCCCTAAAGAATTTGATTCAATAAAACGTGTAAATGACAAAACGTATCAAATTGGAAATGGCATTAGTGTTATTACAATTATAAATGCAAGATGTAATAGTGAAGAATTGTTAAAAACAAGAGCTAAAGAATGGCTAGCAAATAGTGCTGATACAAACAGACAAATAATAACTGATAATTTAGATAAAGAATATACACTAAAAAATAATCAATTAAAAGTTGTTGAAAAAGTAGCTACAAAGGATAATAAAAAAAGATACTATAAATTTATTTATTACAATCAGACAATGTTGATTTTTGCTTATAATGACAGTGATTTATCAAATACAGTTGATAACATAATTGTAAGTATTAAAGCTGTAAAAAATCAAATAAAAACTGAAAGAGACCCATTTGCAAATCCTAATCAATAATGATAAAAAGATATTGTTTTTGTCGTGATTTATTTATTAACTAAAAAATTTACTAACCAATTATAAAAAATTAACACTATATAAGTGAAAGGTGAAAATATATGGACAAAATATTTGATGAATATTATTTTAAAATATATTATTAGGCTTTAAAGAAAACCAAAAATAAAGAAGACGCAGAAGATCTCACTAATAGTATATTTGTTGCTATTTTTGAATATTTTAATGTAAATGTTGATATCAGGAAAATTGATAATTTAATATGGAAAATTGCTCATAATATTTGGTGCACCAGAGCAAAAAAATATAATAAAGAAAAAAACAATATTTCTTATGATGAAACAAATGATATTGGGTATGAAGAAAATACATTAGATAAAATAGTATATAAAGAAATAGTTAATAATTTAGATGATATTGGATTAACAGAAAAAGAACTATTATCATTTAAGTTGTATTATATTCAAGACCTTTCAATAAAAGATATAAGTAAAAAAATAGGCACTTCTGAAAATAATAAATATTATTTGTATAGTGCTAGAAAAAAAGTAAAGGAGAAATATAGTTATGAATAATTTAAATTTAGATAAATACTTAAATATCGCAAATGAAGAAAAAATAAAATTATGTATTGAAATAATGAATAATTATTATGATGGCGTTGTTTGTATAGATAATGTTTTCAATATATAAGTAGTCAGACTTGATATTTTATTATTCAAGTCTTTTGTTTTACTTTACACTATTTGAATTAATTTTATTGATTTATAAGAAATTATTTGCCAAAGTGTGTTATAATGATTATAGGGTATTATAGCTTCAATGTTATTTATAACAATTTAATAAAATAAAGGGTGAGAGGTAATCCTAGAAAGGAGCGGCATATGCAAGATACACAATACTTTGATAATATTTTTCAAATGAATAGAACAACTTCACAAGAAAAATATGACAATATGGAAAAACAATTAAATGATTTTATTACATATATTAAATCACAAAATTTATCTCCAATAGAACAAGTTATGGTAGTTTATGATAGAGCTAAAATGTTTGAGTCAGCTGGTAATGATACATCATTAGAAGTAAAACAATTACCTGATGTTATGGCTAATAATAGAGCTGTATGCGCTGGATATACTAATTTCTTTAATGAATGTATGGCAAGATTAGGATATAAAAATTGTGCTATTGAAAGTTATATTGGCAATGTATCTCATATGCACTCACTAGTAGAAATTAATGATGATAAATATGATATTCACGGTATTTATAATTTTGATCCTACATTTGATTCCCTAGATATTAATTCCGAAGATAGAACTATGTCTTATGCTTTCTTCGGAAGAAGTGTTGAAGAAATAAATCATTTAAGAGAGCAAAGAACTCCAAGAGGTATATCTATTGCTCTTATGAAAGGTATGGACGGAAAGTATAATGAAGTTTCTAATGAAATACCTACCAGAACTATGAATATAGTAAATGGATTTTTTCCGTCAGAGGAAAATAGTAGATTTATAAAAGAACATTATGCTGAATTAAAAGATAAATCTAATTGGCCATCTTTAAATGAAGAACACTTATTTCAAATAAGTAATTTAGGTTTTAAAGTAAGACACGCAGAAAACATACCTGTTGATACATTAGAACAAATTATTAGTAATGTTAGAAAAGTAGAAAATCCTAATTTAAGTGAAGAACAAATAAAATCGCAAATGGATAGAATTAAAGAGTTTAACAATAGCCAATTTTCAAAATACTATAATGATCCGAGATTATTATTTAAAATAATTCCAGAAAATTATATTAATTCAGAAAATTATCCACAATTATTAGAACAAATTAGTACACTTTATAGTTCAAAAAATCATGATGAAGCATTAAAAACAGTCGTAGAATTTACAAATGGGCAACAGCAACAGGTACTTTTAAGAATTGATTCATTATCAGATGAAGAAAAAAAGACTTTATTAGATTGTACTTTTGATTCAAACTATGATTTTATGTCTAGATTTTTAAATCCATTAATTCATAGTTATGCACAATCTTTTCCATATAGTTCAAGTCAAATAGGCAAACCGGAATATTTTAATTTGAATATAAGAAACTATAATTCTAATTCAATAAATGGTAGTTCTTTATCTATAATAGATGGAAATTTGGATTATTTGCAACAAATAGATTCATATATTAAATCTAATTCTCAAAAAGTAGAAAGTCCAATTCAAAAGGGAGATGAAACGCAAATGAGTAGCAAAACTAATGATAATTTCTTTGCACCACCTAATACAAGTTCTGTTGGAAGTATTATGGATAGTGTTAGTGAAGAAACTCAACAAAAAAAGACTTTAGATGATGATATTTCAAAATTAATGAACGATAGCCAAGATCCAATAATTCATTCCCAAGGCGCTGATATTTCAGAAATGATGGACGAAGCAATTAAAGATCATTCAGAAGAAATAGTTAATCCTAGTCAGTCTTCTGTTGAAAGTATTATGGATAATTCTAGTGAAGAAGAATTACAAGTTCAAACAAATGATGATGTTTCAACATTGATGAGTGAAACTCCAAGTCATTCAGATAGTGAAATCCAAGCACAAAGCGATGATATAGCTAATTTAATGGACGAAGCTGCAAAAGAAAATGATAATGCTAGAATAAATAAATATAACACATATAGAGCACAAGTTTTACCACTTTTATTAAGATCTGATCCCGATGTGTGTATTCACTCTGATTTTACAATAGGTGGTGAGAATGGTGAAATATGTAGGCATACTTTGGAAAAAGTAAGTAATGAAACTAGACAAATAATATCACAAAGAGACTTTGAATGTGATGAAGCATTTAGAACTGGATTATTAGAGCCATCATTACTTGATTATGCAAAAACTAATCCTATTGTAGATGGAAAAGTAAATGACTCTGATAATGGTTTATCACAATATATGGCATTTTCTGAAACAAATAATGTATTGACGGTTAATAATGTTAGCAGAGAATATGCTAGCTATATAGACCAAGAAATAAAAAAAGTAGATCCACTTGTATTTCAACAACAAATGGAACAATACCAACAACAAACGCAAGGCACAGGTGGCTATCAAAGAACTTTAAGTAAAAATAGTGGATTTTTAAATGTACTTCTATTATCATCAATAGTTGGATTTGCTGCAGGATTTATAGCATTTATAACTTATTTAATAATAAAAATTAAAGGTATAGGTTAGTATAACCTAATATGGATAAGGAGGTAAAAATATGGCATACGCAGTAGATAGAAATTATCAAAATGTAAATAAAGATGTGGAACAGTATTTAAGCGAGCAACAAAAATTGCAAAGAGATATAGGAAATAGTAAACTTTTTTCTGGAAACGGAATGAAAGTTGGTGCAGCGGCAGCTGAATTTAGACTTTTGGCAGAAGAACAAGATAGAATAGACGCTTTTAATCAAATGGCAGATGATTATTTTGATGGCAAGAAAATAGATCAAATTTTAGAAAGTAGAAGAAGAGATCCACTAAATGAAGCCATTGATGAAAGAGATAATAGAGTTCAAAGTGCTATGCAACAAGGTAATTTCGTAGATACGAGAAATAAAGAATTCTTATTTCATAGTAATCCGCAACAATATGAACAAGCACGAGTACAAGGCGAGGTTGCTAATCAGGGTGTGTTAAATGACGCAAAAATAACAGAATTAAATCAACAAAAAGATTTTCAATTAAATCAAGCTGAATTAGATGTTATTAGTCAATTAACAGGAAAAGATGAATACGGACAAGAGAGACATCAAACTGTTGAAGAATTAAGAGCATTAAAAGAAAAAATGGAAATAATTCAAGAGATGAAAGCAAATACAGATGTTTCTTCGCAAATTCAAGCACCCCATATTATGAGTACAGAAGAATTAATGGCGAATCAAATGAATTTACAACAACTACAACAACAATTAAATAGTGAATATCACGAATTAAATAGCAGTTTACAAGGTAGAAGCAGATAACAATTTATATATAAATAAACCTCGATCATACTAGATACGAGGTTTATTTATTATGTATTACGTACTTTCTTAAATCATTTTTTTATATGTTCCGTGCATAAAGGTATTTAGCACATGGAGGAAGTGATCCTGGTGCTGTTTCTGGTACTAGTTTGGAAAAGGATTATACTTTACTTATAAGTAAATATATTTATAATAGATTAAAAGAAATGGGTATTCCTGTATATATTACAAGAGATAAAGATATAACTTTGAATCCTACGGATAGGGTTAATGAAGTATTAAAGGCTTTTGGTAATAATAAAGATGTTGTAGTAATATCTAATCACTTGAATGCAGGAGGTACGAAAGGTAAGAATGTAGGCAAAGTGTAATAGCGTCTTGTTGGCTTTAAAACAAAAGAATTTTGGCTCAATGTTGAAATTCTTTTTTTGTATATCGTAAAAAGTTTGTTTCGTAGTTAATATATGAAAAATAATCGTAATAATTTGACATTTTTATAAAAAAATTACTCTGTATCGTAATAAATTGACAAAAATTAAATATAGTATTATAATGTATATATAAGAAAGGAAGATGGATTATGGTTATTCGTGAAAGATATTTAAAATTAATTAGACCATTTTATGATCAAGAGTTAATTAAAGTGTTAATTGGTATTAGACGTTCTGGAAAATCAGTTATTTTAAAACAAATAATAGATGAGCTAAAAGAAAATAATGTTGATGATAATCATATTATCTATATTAACTTTGAGGATTACGATTATGAGGAATATACCGATCCTAAAAAGTTAAACAATTATGTTAAGGAAAGAATAATTGATGATAAAAAATATTATATATTCTTTGATGAAATTCAAAATGTTGATAAATGGGAAAAAGTTGTTAATTCATTAAGAGCAACAAAGAATACATCTATTTTTATAACTGGTTCTAATAGTGATTTGTTATCAAGCGATTTAGCAACTCACATAGCAGGAAGATATGTTAGTTTTAAAATAACTCCATTTACATTTGATGAAGTTTGTAAATTATTAAATATTACAGATAATAGAGATATTGAAGATGCATTTAATGATTATATTAAATGGGGTGGAATGCCACAAAGATTTATGCAAAAAGATGACATTTCAAGAAAAACTTATTTAAATGATATTTATGATTCAATAATAATTAAAGATATTGTAAAAAGATTTAATATTAAAGATATAGATTTATTAAATAGAATAGTTACTTATATTTTAACTACTCCATCTCAAGTGTTTTCACCTGATAGTTTAAAAAAATATATGCAAAGTGATTCTAGAAATGTATCATTAGAAACATTATATAATTATCTTGATTATATAACTCGTGCAAACCTTATTTCAAAAGCAGAAAGATATGATGTTAGAGGTAAAAGAATTCTTACAGGTAAATATAAATACTATTTAACTGATTTAGGTTTTACTAACATTTTAAGTGAAGGTAAGAAAGAGCAAATTGGTGCTTATTTGGAAAATATTGTTTATAATGAACTAATTGCTAGAGGATATAGTGTTAATATTGGTACATTAGAAAATGGTGAAATAGATTTTATAGCAACAAGGTTTAATGAAAAAATATACATTCAAGTTACTTATATTTTAAGTGATGAAACAGTAATTGATAGAGAATTTAATGCTTATAAAAAGATTGAAGATAACTATCCAAAATATGTTCTTTCAATGGATAAATTTGATTTATCACAAAATGGAATAATTCATAAAAATATAATTGATTGGTTGCTTAAAAGATAGTAAGTGGTTTAAAGAGGTGATTTAAGAATGGCTAATTATGAAAGTGAAGCAAAATTAGAAGATAGAATGATAGATCAACTTAGAAGGCAAGGTTATAATTACATTGAAATAAATGATGTTAAAGAATTAGAACAAAATTTTAGAAATCAAGTTAATTTGCATAATAAAGTAGAATTAAAAGGAAAAGATTTATCGGATAAAGAGTTTGAAAAGTTAATGATAAAAATATCTGGTAAAAGTATTTTTCAATCTGCTAAAGAATTAAGACAAAAGCATGACATAATTCGTGATGATGGTACTATTGCATATATTGAATTATTTAATACTAAAGAATGGTGCAAAAATTTATTTCAAGTTACTCATCAAACTACAGTTGAGGGAAAATATGTTAATAGATATGATGTGACAATTCTTATCAATGGTCTTCCATTAGTTCAAATTGAATTAAAGCGAAGAGGAATTGATATGAAAGAAGCTTTTGATCAAATCAAAAGATATAAAAATCATTCTTACAATGGACTATATAGATTTATTCAATTATTTGTAATTAGTAATGGTGTTGATACAAAATATTTTGCAAATGGAGACCAAGAATTAAATTACGGCTTTACTTTTTATTGGACTGATATAAATAATGATAGAATTACTAATCTAGAACAATTTTGTACTTTCTTTTTAGATAGATGTCATATTGCTAAAATGATAGCAAGATATATGATAATAAATGAAACAGAAAAAATGCTTATGGTAATGAGACCTTATCAAGTATATGCAGTTGAAAGTATTGTTGATAGAGCAATAAATACTAGTAATAATGGTTATGTATGGCATACAACGGGTTCTGGAAAAACAATAACGTCTTTTAAAACTAGTCAAATTTTATCCTTAGAGCCATCCATCAATCAAGTATTTTTCTTAGTTGATAGAAAAGATTTAGATAAACAAACATTGGATGAATTTAATAAATTCAATCCTGGTTGTGTTGATATGACTAATGAAACGTTTAAATTAGTTCAACAGATTAAAGATAGTACAAAACCTTTAATAATTACAACTATTCAAAAAATGGCTAATGCATGTTCTAATCCGAGATATGCATCTGTAATGGAAAAATATAAAGACAAAAAAACAATTTTTATAATAGATGAATGTCATAGAAGTCAGTTCGGTGATATGCATAAACAGATTGCAAAAACATTTACAAATGCTCAATATTTCGGATTTACAGGAACTCCAAGATTTGAAGAAAATAAGAGTCAAGATGGTAGAAGTACAGCAGATATTTTTGAAAAATGTTTACATACATACTTAATTAAAGATGCAATAAATGATGGAAATGTTTTAGGCTTTTCAGTTGATTATGTTAAGACAATAGAAAGTAATATTGATGATAGTAATGATGAGAGAGTGCAAGCTATAGATACAGATGAAGTATTTGTAGATGATACAAGAATTATAATGATAGCTCAGCATATTATAGATCACCATAATATTAAAACGAGAGATAGAAAATATAATTCTTTGTTTGCTGTTTCATCTATTCCAATGCTTACAAAGTATTATGATACATTTAAAAAACTTGATCATAATTTGAAAATTGGTGCAATATTTACTTTTGGTGCAAACGAAAATTTAGATAATAAAGAAGAACATTCAAGAGATACACTTGAAAGAATAATAAAAGACTATAATAAGATGTATAATACGAATTTTACTACAAATAACTTTGATGCTTACTTTAGAGATGTTTGTAAAAAGATTAAAAATACGGATATTGATATTGTAATTGTAGTAGATATGTTATTAACAGGATTTGATGCAAAACGATTAAATACTTTATATATTGATAAACCATTAAAGTTTCATAGT